>Ga0163148_10003523_pt1 | contig 17193 bp, 16 predicted proteins | sample OliLakLV19MP7P2_FD_148606 | JGI IMG/M metagenome (GOLD analysis project Ga0163148, IMG submission 148606) | Freshwater microbial mat bacterial communities from Lake Vanda, McMurdo Dry Valleys, Antarctica- Oligotrophic Lake LV.19.MP7.P2 | ecosystem: Environmental > Aquatic > Freshwater > Lake >...
GTGTTCAGACGATCACGTTCACGCCGCTCGCCGATCTGATGTTCAGGTTGGCCGCGTCGAGCGTGAGAACATCGAGCGGATTGGCGAGCGGCGTGAACGTGATCGTCTGAACACACTGCATGGTCGGCGTGTTCATGTCCGGAACAACGACATCGAGCTTGATGTGCAGGATGTCGGCCACCCGATGCGGTGGGTAGTTCAGCAGTTCCCTGCCGGTCGATCCGTCAAACGCGCGACGGACTTTGGGGGGGGCGGGTTCATCAGCCCCCACCGGCCCGGCCGGAATGAACATGCTGGCAACGAGTGTGCATGGAATGAGATACTGGCAGGACTTCAAGACTGTTGGCATCTGGGGGCTCGTTCGGTTGAATCACCGCGTTACGGTGATGTGGGCATTGACATTCGTCTTCATGAGTGATGCAGAATGAGTCACCGTCCATCAAGGAAGGCGACCGATCGGTAGTGTGCTTCGAGCATGCGATTCACGAGCTCGCCCGCAAGCGTCGTGGCGCGATCCACCAGATTCGCGGCAACATCCTTCGCAGCGTTTGACGCCATAGCGACCATCAGTTCTCGGGCCAATGGGTCAGTTCCCGCTCTCGCCACGATCTCGGCTTGAAGGAGCGCGACCAATGCCCGCGGGTCCCGACTTTCCGAAAGTGCATCGATCGCTTGCGTGCGTGCGTAAAGGGTCGGCGCGGTGCGCAGTTGATCCAGCTGAGCCTCCAGATCCTGCCGCACCTTGCTCCGACAGAGCACCGTCATGTACGGATCGATCGCCAAACTCGCTGGTTTTTTCGGCAGCCTAAACGAACTTGTCGTTATCGTCGAATCGCAGAGGAGGTAGACATACTGCCCCTTGAGTGCGGCATTGCCTGATCCGACATCGTCAGACTCGCCGAAACTCGCGTACACAGGAAGCTGGAATGCGTACGCAGGATTGTCGGCATCGATCCGCTGGGTCTGCTCAACCGTGACATTGAGCGAACCGCCGAGACCGCCACCAGAATCCGGTGTCCACTCGTAGTCCAGCTCGATCGCGGGATGGCCAGGTCGCCTGCACCATTGATCAAAGAACCGTTCGAGTGACTGCCCGGAAGCTTCTTCCAGCGCTACGCGCAAGTCGTCGGTTTCCACAGTCTGAAACTCGTGCTTCTTCAAATAGGCGCGCGATCCCGCAAAGAATACATCATCACCAAGCCGCATTCGCAGCATATGAAGAATTGCTCCACCCTTCTGATACACGTTGTCACCATCCGTAAACCGACGGTTGGGATCTTTATACCTGTTCGAGACCATGCCGCCATTTTTCGGCCATCGCCGAGTGCTGCTCATCATTCTTTCAGCGGCGAAATTGCCCATGATGGCGGCCTGGTAGCCATCTTCGCCCTGCTTGTGCTCGGCCCACAGTGCCTCACCCATCGTCGCCCAGCCTTCGTTCAGCCAGAGATGTTCCCAGGATTTGCACGTCGCCAGATCGCCAAACCACTGGTGAACGAGTTCGTGCGCGATGATCCCATCGATCGTCCCCCGGCGCCCGCCGCGTGCCAACCCGCTGTTGAAGGTCGTTGCCGAGGTGTTCTCCATTGCACCAGCCGAGAAGTTGCGGCAGAGAATTTGGGCGTATTTGTCCCAGGGGAACGGGTAATCAAAGAGTGTGCTGAAGTGCGCGATCATGTCGGGCGTGTTGGCAAAGCTGCGTCGCATCGCCTCGCCTGAACCGAGCGGCCCGTAGATTGGCATCCATAAGCCGGGGTAGCTGCTCTCAGGACCACCGACATTGACAACATCAAAGCGTCCGACGACCAACGTGACCAGATAGTTCGTGTGCGTCTTGTCCTGTCGCCAGTGAAAAGTCGTGGTACCGCGTTGCACAGGAAGCACGATCTTCGGTGGTTCTGCCACTGCCGATGACTCGGGAGCCTTGTCGTTGGAACTCTCGGGAAGTTTGTCCGGCGGCAACTCGGGAGCCGGTGCATTCGGATGGCGCACCACGCTGATCAGTCGTCCGTTCGACACCGCTTCAAATGGGGCGGGCACGGTGACGACCAGCTCGGTAGAGAGCCGTTCGTTGGGGAAATCATGGCACGCATACCAGAGATGGTTATTCTGCGGCTCGCCCTGAGCGTGGAGCATCGGGTCAAACTCTGGTGTCCGAGCGTCATCCTTCGACCAAGTCAGTCCCGATCCGCCGCCGCCCGGCTTGTCGGCGTCATACACCATGCGGATGGAGAGCGTCTTCCCGGCCGGAGCGGAACGGTTGAAGCGGATGCTCAGCTTCGCGGAATCCTTGTTGTGCTCGAAGGGAACTGCTCGGCCGTCGACCGCAATCGCCGAAAACGTCAATCCCTTTCCAGCATCGAGCTCGATACCATCCTGAGGATCAACAATCGGAGCCACTTCGAGCGTTTCAACCGCCGAGAACTTCGTCTGCGTCATGTCCGGAATGTTCATTTCCAGACGCATGTGCAGGTGATCGAAGCGCACATCAGGCGGCCATACCCGGATATCCGCTCCGGTATCCGGATCAATTCGAGGGTCGGTTTCCAATACAGGCAAGGTCGGGGGCAAGGCGATTGCCGATCGAATGAGCGTGTTGACCAAGGCCAATGCGACCATGGTCCGAACGATTCTGACGGATTTCGGCATACTGGTGACCCTCAGTCAAGTGCTCAAGCAGGTTCGCGGAAGGCAGAGTTTAACCATTTCGGCCTTCCTGCATTCTACAGGATGTGGAACTTGTGTTTCTCCGGCAGGTTGATACGATGAGCTATGCCGCTCGCACATTGTCCGGATGCTTCGCGATCATATTCGAGCAGCTTTCTTCCCGACATGACCGACGGTATCGTTCCCGACGTGAACAATCATCAGACCGCGGCCGCACCGAATGGCGGGTTTGGCTTTCCTCCAGCAAGGAATGATGCCATCCCCGAAGTCCCAGAATCCGAAAGCTCGCGAGGGCTGCTCGCAGATCAGGCCGAAAGATCCACCTCGACCGAGTTTTTCTCCCCGGTGCCACCCGGCTATCGAAAGGGTCAGTATCGATACGTCGCGGTATTTGGGACGGTGATGAGCGGCTTGGGCAAGGGAATCTTTGCTTCAAGCGTTGCCAAGTTGCTCAAAGACAAGGGACTTGTTGTCGCGCCGATCAAGCTCGAAGGCTACTTCAATATTGATGCGGGAACGCTGAACCCGTACCGGCACGGTGAAGTCTTCGTCCTCGACGATGGCACCGAGTGCGACATGGACCTCGGAACGTACGAGAGAATTCTTGACCAAGACCTCTCTCGCCGCAACTTCATGACGAGCGGGCAGGTCTTCAGCACCATCATCGATCGTGAACGTCGGGGTGTATACCTCGGACGAGACGTCCAGATGATTCCTCACGTGACCGGCGAGGTAAAGCGACGTCTGCGTGAACTTGCCATGAACGGATCGGATGGGCGGCCCGCCGATGTTGTGTTTGTCGAGGTAGGCGGCACGGTCGGTGACTACGAAAACGGTTTCTATATCGAAGCCTTGAGAGAGCTCGCATTCGAGGAAGGGCCGGATACGGTCTGCTTCGTTGCGTTGACCTACGTCATCAAGCCCCAGACTCTTGGCGAACAGAAGAGCAAGGCCGCGCAGCTCGGCATCAAGCGGCTTATGGAGGCGGGCATTCAGCCTCACATCCTTGCCTGCCGCGCCTCGGATCCTGTCACCGAGCAGGTTCGACAGAAGATCGCAATGTTCTCAAACGTCCCCATCAAACGCGTCTTCTCAATGCACGATCGGGAGACAATTTACACGATTCCCGATGATCTGCGCGTAACCGGTATCGACCGCGAAATTCTCTCGATGCTCGATCTGCACGATCGCGTTGATTCGGGCGGTGAAGATCTTAACCGCAAAAGCTGGTCGGGCTTCGTCGATTCCCTCACGCGTCCCAAGTCGCGACACGTCACCATCGGGATCACGGGCAAGTACGTGGCTATGCGCGATGCGTATGCATCCATCGACAAAGCGATCGAACACTGTGCCGCTCAACTTGGTACTGATGTCCAGCTGAAATGGATTGAAACTACAGATATCGAAGATGGGAACGTGGCCGATCGCCTGACAGGGCTGGATGGTGTGATCGTTCCCGGTGGCTTCGGTCGCCGCGGCGTTGAAGGAAAGATCGCCTGCGTCAAGCATTGCCGCGAAAATCTTCTGCCCTACCTTGGCATCTGTCTCGGATTCCAGGTTTGCGTCATCGAGTTTGCACGAGCGATCTGTGGCCTGCGAAACGCTTCCAGCACAGAGTTTGATACGCGCGAGTTCCGGACACCTCATCCCGTGATCAGCGAGCTACCCGAGCAGAAAAAAATCGAAGGGCTTGGTGGCACGATGAGGCTTGGTGGCCAGGAGGTCGAAATCGACCTGGACACGCTGGCCAGTTTCCTCTACTCTCGCCACGATTCTGAAAGCAGACTTGCTTCCAAGCCACAGCGGATGGCAGCCGGCACTCGAGTGATGACCGTTCGTGAGCGGTTCCGTCATCGTTACGAGGTCGATCCCCGATACATCGAGCAACTTGAATCTGGCGGGCTGATCTTCTCCGGGCGTCACCCAGAACAACCCATCATGCAGGTTCTCGAACTTCCTCCACTGGGCGAGCCGAACGGGCACCCCTTCTTTGTTGCCGCACAGTTTCACCCGGAACTCACCAGCCGCCCGCTCCGCCCGCAACCTCTCTTCATGGGGCTAGTCGCTGCGGCGGTCAAGCAACGGTATGGCGAAGCCCTCGCGCCGGCCGATAGAAACTCGATCATCGCCAAGTGGACGCGGAATAAAAATGGTCAGCCTCAGACCGTCTGAACCAGAAGTTCGAGTTCCATGGATGCGTGCTTCAGTATCATGGCCGAACGTTGGTCGAGTTGCGCTCTGCCCACGTGGCAGTTGTGCAAACGCGATTCCGCTTCCATAAAGCCCCGCGAATCAACACCGAGAATGCTGAGCATTGCGAAAACGTGGATCGCCCAGGGCGAGTTGGTGGCATTATCGGGCTGGAGTTCAGCGATATGCCATTGGGCAGCCGAAAGGCAGCGTGCGGTCAGGTCGGTTTGCACTCGCACCCGAGCGATGGTCCAGAGCGCATGAAGAGCACACGCTTCAGTTTCCGTAAGCACCTCAATGGACGTGCCAGCAGGATGTCGGATCAGTGGACCTTTTGAGTCGCCGGAGAGAAACTGTTCGACCGCTGTCCTGCCGTCAGTAATGGACGCCCATAACTGAACGTCGGGGCTATCCCCTGAGAAGGTGGTCCGCACTGCGGCATGGCCAAAGACCGCACCGATCAGGAATGGATCAACTGGTCGCTGATTCCCAGACTCATCATGAAAGCTTGAAGAAAACGTGCTGGGATTCTCTTGGTTCAGTCCAGTAACCAACTGCCGGATGACCGGTTCTGCGGCCGATCGCATGATCAACGCCCAGCGATTCAAGTCCGACTTTATCTCAGCGTGTGGACGATCACAAAACGGAGTTGCGAAGATCGGTGCCGTCATGGTATATTGTCAGGCGATGTCTCAAGTGCGCACACAGACACGACCGTGGGAGCAGGTGAGGGTATGCCTCGGGTGTGGTTACGGCGGCAACGAACTGCAGCCACGCGGCGAGTCGGCCGTCTTCGTCTGTCCCTGCTGCGGCGATGATCTTTATGCACGTCATCCGATGAGCTACGCCGAGATGGAAGGTCTTGGCTCGCTCTCGAATCCAGTTGTGATCCCTCACAAGTTTTGCTCGCCACAGCGAACTTCGGGTACACACACTCTTGCCCAGCGATCGTTCCTCCTCCGGCTGCTGTTCAGACTCAGACTGGTATCGTGCGACACATACGATGTCAGCCGTGTCCAGTGAACGAGGGAGCCTGTCACCCGGTACGCGACGGAGTTCTTGCACTCGGCCAAGTCCAAATCGACAGGGCTGGCTGGGCAGCCGGATTGTTCAAGCCGAGATGGCAGAATGCAGGACCGCTTCGTTGGAAGAGTTCGGCGTTTAGTGATTCGTGCCACGCTCCGGGGGCACGGGTTGGGTGAAACTGGTGATACACAATGGTCCGCGCCAACGCAGTGACAGGGGTGCATCCCTGCTGATACAGCCGCCGCCCCAGATCATCGTCTTCCTGACCGTACCCCTCGTATCGCTCATCAAATCCATTGATGGCCGCGTAGTCGACGAGGCTGACTGAGAAGTTTGCGCTGAGCAGTTTGGGCTTGTGGGGCTTGGCCAGCCCAAAGCGTTTGAGGAAGGCTTGTCGTCGATACCGTTTCTCGCGAGTGACAAGCGCGAGAATCTGCGAGGGCAGCAGCTTGATCGATTCCTCAACAGAGACCTGCAGGCCTTGAACCAAGCAATCGGTCTGCTCCTCGGTCAGGTCATGTCGAAAGCCGACGACCAGCCGCTGCGGGGCGCAGAGTTCGGCGTGTGACTCGAGCGAGCCAGTTCCAGGCACGCAATCGCCATCCAGGAAGAGCAATGTCGCAGTCCCAGTCTGACCCCGACCAATCAATGCCCGCACGCCATTGTTCCGAACCTGACTTGATCGCGACTTTCCGGTGTGCGATCTCTGAACGAGCATCATTGCGAACGGAACCTTCGGTGCCATTTCTTCAACGAGGGAGTGAATCGCAGGTTCATCAACATCCGATGTGACGACGACCGAGGTGGGCGTTCGGGTCTGGACAACCAGCCCCTGAATCACCCTCGCGAGGTGTCTGGTTGTGTGCGTGGACACAACAACATGCACCGGGGTTGGCTGAATCGAGTCTGACTTCATAAGCCGAAGAGTTTAACGCGGCCGCGCATGCTTATCCGTCCGAGAACCAGCGCAGCAATAAATTCGCTGTTCTGGTGGCCCACAACTCGGCTGTTCATTGGTTGGCGGTGTGGTCGCGATGCAGTGCGGGTGGCTTTAAACCGATCTACACCTGTCTAGTCGCGGCTTTGAGTAAGCACCATGGGACGAATCACTCCATCCGACGAAATGCTCCGTCAGCGCTCTCGTGCCGTCGCGCGCGAAAGCCGACCTGACACGGAGACCGTCAGCCGACCCGGCACTCCGGTGAGCACGGCCAAGACTCAAGGCGTCTTTGCTTTCCGCGCCGAGCTTGACATCACCGAGATCGACACACGGGGAAGACCGGGGACCGTCTGGACAGGCCGCGCCACTGAACTGAGCCGCTCCAACCTCAGCTTCCGCTCCCGCAGAATGTGCTACGAAGGGCGAGAGTTGCTCATCGCGGTTCATCTGGTTGATGATCATCCGGTACCGCTCTACGGCATGGTCAGCAAGTGCGAGTATGATGGAGACGGTCTCTACCGAACGAGCGTGAATCTTCTTCCGCTTCCCGAATCCGAAGCCATACGAACATGGGTCCACGGACTTCATCACCGTCCGGGAATCTGACATCGGTCTACGCTCACGCATGCGGCTGGTACGAACAACGCGCGAGTTTCAAGGACTTGTTTCCCATGGCTGCATCTTTGTGCCAACCATGGGTGCGCTGCACGTTGGACATGCCGCGCTCATTCGTGAAGCGGTGCTGCTCCGGGCTAGGGAGCGATCATCACTCCCGGTCATCGTGAGCATCTTTGTCAACCCTACGCAGTTCAATGAAGAGTCAGATCTCGCGCGATACCCGCGCACACTCGAATCTGACAGCAGGCTTTGCGGCGAGTGCGGGGCCGATGCGGTCTATGTACCCGACGAGAGCGAGGTCTATCCACCCGAAACCAGAATCCTTGTGCCGACCCTCCCCTATGTTGCCACTTCGCCACGACTGGAAGATGCGACCCGACCCGGGCACTTCGCCGGGGTTTGCCAGGTGGTCGCACGATTGTTCGAGCTTGTGCGTGCCCATGTTGCTCTTTTCGGCGAGAAGGACTGGCAGCAGTTCAAAGTCATAGAAGCCATGGTGGCTTCGTCACCTGAACTGCGTCTGCGCCCACGCGTCGTGGGTGTGCCCACCGTTCGCGAAGCTGATGGATTGGCGATGAGCAGCCGCAACGTCTTTCTCACCCCGGCTGATCGATCTAAGGCTCTGGCCATCTCCCGCTCGCTTCACGACGCGCTCAGCGCAAAGTCCGTATCAACAGCGGAACAATCAATGTCCGACCGCCTTAGTCACGCAGGCTTGCATGTTGAGTACGCCGTCGTTCGCGACGCGCAGACCTTGTTGCCGTTTATCGGGAACGGTCCGCACAACGGTCGCGCGCTCATTGCCGCTCGGGTCGGATCGGTTCGGCTGATCGACAACACCGCTTGGCCTGGCTGAGAACATGACTGGTCGTGAGAAACCCCGTTGGAATTACGGCGCGGCCTGCTTGACGACCTGCCAATGCCCGCCCATGTGACGCACAATCGTGCCCGTTGTCGAATAGAGCACCTGCTCCGCGATATTCGTGCAGTGTGCCGCCATCACCTCGCAAAGATTTCCAAACTCCTGCAGCAGAAAGGCAAGATCAACCGACATCTTGCCCGTTGAGACCTGCACCTGCGCATCGCGGCTGATAGCCTTCTTAAACTCTTCTACCGCGTCTTCAGAAGAAAGAACTATTCGAGCCAGTTGTGCATCATCACGATCAAAGCAGGTCCCGACATCGCGAAGTATGCCAATGACCGAGTTGGTGATCACTCGCACCGTATCAGGAAGCTGGGTGTTCTTCGCCGCCAACGTCGCCGTGAGTTCCGCAATGGCGACCCCGGCATCTGCGATGCGCTCCAACTCGTTGTTGACCTTGACGATCGTCAGCACGCTGCGCAGTTGTTCGGGGCGCAGGGCCGCGCCCGAGACGGTCGCATCTGTCAACAACTGGACCGCAGCCTTTTCAATCTCAACATCCACGCGGTCGATGGGTTCATCCATCTGCATGGCGCGATCGGCAGCGATCGGGTCGCGGGCAAACGCAGCATCGCACGCGGCCTCGATCAGCGCCTGCACACGCCGCGATTGCAACACGAGGTCTGATTTCAGCTGAGCGATACGGATTGTAAAGTCTGGTGAAGTGGGCATGGTGTCCGAGAGGGCTGGTGAATCCATTGGAACGATACCATATTACCGACCGTCGGGCATCACCTGGTTTTGTTTGACCGCAAGTTTCCCCATATCGCCTTCGGCCACCCTCTCCATCCGGGTCTATCCTGAGGGTCTTCAGGAGTATCGCCGATGTTCGTCATTCAGAATGTGCTGGGCCGTCAGATCCTCGATTCCCGTGGAAACCCTACGGTTGAAGTCGATATCGTTCTCGCCTCGGGCATCATTGGCCGCGCCGCAGTCCCATCAGGAGCCAGCACCGGCGAAAACGAGGCCGTAGAGCTTCGCGACGGCCGCAAGGATATCTTCCTCGGCAAGGGTGTCACCAAGGCCGTCATCAACGTTGCCGATAAAATCGCGAACGCGATCATCGGGCTTGACTGCCGCGAGCAGGAGACCATCGACCGCCTCATGATCGAGCTTGACGGCACCGCCAACAAGGGCGAGCTCGGTGCGAACGCTATTCTCGGCGTATCGATGGCCGTGGCGAAAGCCGCCGCGCAGGCCAGTGAAATGCCGCTTTATCGCTACCTTGGCGGCACGGCCGCAAAGACGCTGCCCGTCCCGATGTTCAATATTCTGAACGGCGGCAAGCACGCCGACAACAACGTCGATTTTCAGGAGTTCATGATCCAACCCTGGGGGTTTGACAACTTTCACGACGCGATGCGGGCGGGTGTCGAGATTTATCATGCGCTCAAAAAGGTGCTGCACGAGCGCCACCTCTCAACAGCGGTGGGCGATGAGGGCGGCTTCGCACCCGACCTCAAGAGCGCGGAAGATGCCCTGCGCCTGATCGAAGAGGCCACACTCAAGGCTGGGTACAAGTGGGGGGAGCAGATCTTCATCGCCCTCGACCCCGCGACCAGCGAGTTGTGGAATGAGGCCCACGCCAAGGGCAAGACCGGGTATAACTTCTTTAAGAGTCAGAAAGACCGAATCGCCACCAGCGATGAAATGATCGACCTCTGGGCCGGTTGGTGCGACAAGTACCCGATCCGCTCGATCGAAGATGGCCTCGCCGAGAACGACTGGGCCGGCTGGGCCAAGCTCACCAAGCGACTCGGCGACAAGGTGCAGATCGTTGGTGACGACCTCTTCGTCACCAACCCCAAGTTCCTCGCCCGCGGCATCAAGGAAAACTGCGCCAACTCCATCCTCGTCAAGGTCAACCAGATCGGCACCCTCAGCGAAACCTTCGCCGCCGTCAACCTCGCCATGCGAAACGGCTTCTCCGCCGTCCTCTCGCACCGCTCAGGCGAAACCGAAGATGCCACCATCGCCGATATCGCGGTCGCCACCAACTGTGGTCAGATCAAAACCGGCGCACCTTGCCGCAGCGATCGCAATGCCAAGTACAACCAGCTCATCCGGATTGCGGAGGATCTGGGTGAGAGTGCGGTGTATGGGAATGTGACTTGGAAGCGGTGAACGATGACGAATCGCCCAACGGTGTACGCACGGATACGACTTCCGCGGCGAGACCTTTCGCCTTCTGGAACACGCCGATGTTGTCGAGAAACCCTATCATGTGTTCCGGCGGAACATCGAAATCCGCAGTCTCGGGATGATCTCGTCTGGCCTGTGCTTCTTTTGCATTATCATCGAGACCTCACCGGGACTCTGTACCCCAAAGCCTCTATTCGCCTTAGCTCAGTCATTCACCGGCATGTCGGCTGGTGGGATGCCTTCGTTATCGGTACCGAAAGGCGGCGTGAACGGTCGGGACGGACGTGATGGGGTTTGCGGCGCCCATAAGTTATCGTGAAGCCCCGTGAAGCCGATTCGCGATATTGCCCAGTGAAGTTTTGACTAAATATTCACGCCACATTTGTCGGCATTGCATGAGTGTAGTCGTGTCACCGCACTCCGGACACGCTTTGATGTCGGAGCCCGATCGGCAGTAGGCACACTGAACACACACGCTGCCATCATACCGAGCTTCTGCCGCCAACACAGGAAAAACATCTATCGACGCGATGATTAATCCGCACACCCCAATTATCGATATGCTGCCAGGCACGACAAAGCCTATATCAGATAAACTCCGACCCCAAAGTCGGAACGGCACGTTTACTATAGCAGGCTGTGTCATTCTAAACACAGCCGACAATGCACAAACAAGAAGCGGCCCAACCGACACGAGACAAAGGCTGGCAACTGCACACTACCCATATGCGCGAATAGCCAGCGGCCAGTAATATTTTCTATACTGCTGCATTCACAGTTCCTATTGGATGATACGGATGGGGCCCATCCTCCATGCGCGATCGGTCTGCTTGGACACAGCATCGGAGTTGGCATCCCGCACGCCGAGAACTTGGCTCGCTGAGAATCTCGCCCGACCTTTCGCAACAGGTGTATGGCTATATGCGTGCTGACGCATATCGGTTAGAAGCCAACTGTTTGATAGCGTGGCACTCCACAAACGCACAAGGGCGGGCCGCCCGTGCTCCTTTAAAAGTTCATCGCCGTGCTGCTCTCGCGAATGATCAGCTTCGTTGGCAACTTCGTACACACCACTTCCGCCGACTTGTTGTGTATTCTGCGAACCAGCATTCGTACTGCGGCCGCGCCCATCTCCGCCATCGGGAGCGCGACCGTCGAGAGTCGCGGCCTGACAAGCTGCGAGATCTGTGAGTCGTTGAAGCCGATGATGCGGAGCTGATCGGGCACCCAGATCCGTGCATCTTCGGCCGCGCGCATGATGCCGCAGGCGATCTTGTCGTTCGCCGCGATCACGGCCCGAACCGTGCCCTCACCTGCGCCGAGTCGTTTCCGCTGGATCATCCTGATCGCCCACTCTTTGCCCCACTCGATCGAATAATCACCGAGGCTGATCTGCTCAGGATCAGTTTGGCACCCACGCTCAGTCAGCGCATCAGAGAAAGCCTTTGCACGCCCGATGGTATCGAAGTTGCCTCGCGGACCTCCGACAAAGTACAACGATGATGGTTCGACCCACCGCAGCAAGTGTTCGACGGCCTCCTGCGTTCCCTTCTCGTTATCGAGCACCACGCTGTCGAGCCCGTGCTCACTCATATCCGTGTCGATCACAACCGTGGGCAGCCCAGCCTCCTGAACCACCTTGGTCAGTGGGTCCTCACTTTCGGTGATGACCACCAACATCGCATCAACCAGCCCCGAGCCCACAATCCGCGGCCGCCGGTGCCCCTCAGCATCCGTCGAAATGGTGGTCATCAGCAAGTGATACCCAAGCGAAGTGGCCTCTTCATCCGCTCCGTGCAGCAGCCACGTCATAAACTCACCGTGAAACCGCGGCAGGGCCAGACCGATCACCTTGCGCTCGCCAGAACTCAGAACCTGAGCCATTGGGTTAGGGACATACCCAAGCTCTTTGATCACCCGCCGCACCCGTGCCGCCGTTGCTTCTGCAACGACCGGCGAGTTGTGTAAAACGCGGCTGACCGTGGCAATAGATACCTTCGCGGCCGCAGCCACATCATGTATCGAAACCGGGTTTTCACCCATATTGGATTGGTCTACGGTGTTTGTCAACAGATTGACAGTACGCAAACCCCATGCTTGACGCGCATCACGGTGCTCTGGACCGTCCGAGCCAGCCAAACGCAGTTCAACATCGTGCCGTCCATCCCGTTGGATGACCGATACCATCGGTACTGATGACGAATCCACAATCGCCGACAACATCCAGTTCGCCAAGCGCGACTCACACCGACGCACGGGGTTCTCCCTTGGTGATCGCACGCCGACTCATTCAAAAAGGTCGGAAGTTTGACTTTGAGATGCTCTCCGTTCACCGACCTGACGGTTCACTTCTTGAGCGAGAGATCGTTCGTCACCCCGGGGCAGTTGTCGTGGTGCCGGTGACCGATGACGGTCGGATCGTGCTCATCCGCAACTTCCGCATCAGCCTGAGCGAGAAAATCTATGAGTGTTGCGCGGGCACGCTCGAACCCGGCGAAGATCCAGCGGTCTGCGCGGGCCGCGAGCTTATTGAAGAGACTGGCTATCGCGCCGCAACCATCGAACCACTCGGTTGGTTCTACACAACCCCGGGCATGACCGATGAGCGCATGCACGCATTCATCGCCAAGGGCCTTACGCACGTCGGGCAAGACCTTGAAGATGACGAATCGATCGAGGTTGAAACCTTTCCGGCGGACAAGGTGTTTGAGATGATCGACCGCGGCGAACTTCGCGATGGAAAGTCGATGACGGCGTTGTTGGTGGCCCACAGGCGCGGCATGTTGAGCACCGAGCTCGAATCCAACGGGGTGCATTGATGGGCTGGCAGGAACGACGATACGACAACCATGAGGAAACGACCGGGGGAAGGTTCCGCAAGGCGCTGCGCCGCATCTTTGTAGAGGGCGATGACTTTTATTCGTGGTCGGTCAAACTCTTCCGAGTCTTCGGCATTGAGGTTAGGATTCACCTCTTTTACATCGTGATGATCGTCGGCTTCATGGTCTGGCCAGTCCGCCGCGATACCTGGGGTTACGCCTTCTCCGCGTTTTCAATGGCCACACTATTTCTCTTCGTCCTGCTGCACGAGTTTGGCCATTGCTTTGCGTGTCGAAAGGTTGGCGGCAATGCCGACCGAATCCTCATGTGGCCCCTCGGCGGATTGGCGTTCTGCCAACCCCCGCACAACTGGAAGGCCGACCTCATCACCGTGCTGGGCGGGCCACTGGTCAACCTGGTGCTCATACCGATCCTCGGCGCATCGCTCCTTGCCGCGGGCGCAGGTTGGGGCGCTGTGATTTACAATCCGTTTGATGTCAAACTCGTCTGGGCGCAGCCATGGTTTTCGTTTGATGCCGCGTACTGGAAGTACTTCCTCTGGTCCGCCTATCAGACCAACCTCGCGCTCTTTGCCTTTAACATGTTGCTCGTCATGTATCCGATGGATGCCGGACGCATCTTGCAGACCTTGCTCTGGCGCAAACTCGGTTACCGTAAGTCGATGCTCATCGCGACCAACGTCGGACTCGTGATGGCCATAACCATTGGTGTCTTCGCGCTGTTTGCTGGCTCCAATACACTTTTCGCGATTGCCTTCTTCTGCGGAATATCCTCCTATAGCCAGCGCGCGCGCGTCGCCATGCTCGACGATGACACGTACGACCTTGGCACCCCCGCAACATTCGGTTACGGCCCCCGCACCTCACCGCCAGCCCGAAGTGCCAAGCCTGATCGAGCCTTTGATGCCGCTCGTCGCAGGCAGGAAGTGGTTCTGAAAGAACAGGCGGAGGAAGACCGAATCCTTGAAAAGATCGCCAAATCAGGAATGCAGTCGCTCTCGCGTCTCGAACGCAAATCGCTCGAAGAAGCAACCCGAAGAAAGCGCGAAGCACAAGGTCGGAGCGATGTGACCGCACGCGGCGACTGACCAGAACGGGGCGCGAACGCCGATGAACTGACCCGCGATTCGCGGCGTAGAACCCGATAGACCGATGTCCCATCAATCACGTCAATGAGTACCAACAAACAATCTCGCGTTCCCGTCAGGCCAGGTTCCGCGAGCAGTCTCGGCAACATGCGGTTCGTCTCGGTGAACACCTGGCTCATCGTGATCAACGTCCTTGTGTTTATCCTCAACAACGTCGTCTTTCAGAACGTGCAGCGCGGCGTTGGTTCTGGTACCTACTACCTCAAAGGTGTCACCGAAGTACAGGCCGCCCGAGGTCAGGTCGAGCGGCGACTTGCGCAACTCGACCGTGATGGCACCTTTCACTGCCCGATCTTCGACCCTGAAACCATGCAGGTCGATCCGCTCGGCCGTCCTGTTCCGGTGGCAATCGGGTACGAGCGCTTCAGAGTCCAACCCGAGATCGAAGCCGTCGGACATTTTTCAACCTGGAAGTTCTGGAAGGAGGGCCAGCTCTGGCGGCTCATCACTTTCCAGTTCCTGCACTTTGACCACTGGCACCTGCTCTTCAACATGCTCGGGCTCTGGTTCGTGGGCGGCTTGGTCGAGCAGTATCTTGGCCGACGTCGCTACGCGGTCTTCTACCTTGTGTGCGGCGTCTGCGGCGCGCTTGCATACATGCTCCTGAATCTGTTCGGCTACTTTCTTCTGCAAGCCGGGGCCAAGCCCTCGATTCCCTTCCTGCTCTTCGATGATCCCTACACGCCGCTCATCGGCGCATCCGCCGGGGTCTTTGGCGTGCTCATGGCTGCGTCGTTCATCGCCCCCACAGCCATCGTTCAGGTCATGCTCATCATCCCCATGAAGCTGCGCACCGCGGTCTATATCTTCCTGGCACTGGCACTGTTCAACCTATACAAGGGCGGCCACAACGCCGGTGGCGACGCGGCCCACGTTGGTGGCGCACTCGCGGGCGCGTTCCTCATTCGTCGTCCCTACATAATGCGCGATCTTGTTGGCGGGTTCGGACTCTTCCCCCGCAGGCAAGAATCGAAACCCATCGGCCACCAAAGCGATCGCGCTACAAGCGGCAGCGAAGCACTTCGTGCCGGGCCAGCCGCCGCAGCGCCAGCTCGCTACGCGGCCTTCGATCGCATTATTGAAAAAGCCCGCGTTGAAGGGTCGGAAAGCCTCACCGAGGCTGAGCGGGCGATCGTCCGCGGGATGATGCAGAGCGAGCGCGATTCATAGTTCCATACCCATCAGCCACGGCTCCATGCATCGCTACCCTTCGCCACTTCATGAGCCTCTCGTTCAAGATTCACCACCGATCTTCGTCGTGCCTTGCCCGGCTCGGTGTTGTCGCCACGCCCCACGGTTCCTTTCAAACCCCCGCCTTCATGCCCGTCGGCACAAGAGGGACAGTTCGAGGACTCTTCCCCGCAACGGTTGCCGCGATCGGTGCCGAGATCATCCTCGGTAACACTTACCACCTCATGCTCCGCCCCGGTGCGGATCTTGTCGAACGGCTCGGTGGTCTGCACGAATTTTCCGGCTGGACCGGCCCGATGCTCACCGATTCCGGCGGCTATCAGGCGTATTCGCTCGCCGCAACAAACCGAATCTCGGAGAATGGCGTGATCTTCAAGTCCATCATCGATGGGCGTGAAGTCGAACTCACACCCGAACGAGCCACAGCAATCCAGAATCAACTCGGGGCCGACATCATCATGGCGTTTGATGATTGTCCCCCTTCGGTTGATCCCGAGTTGGGCCCCGTCACACAACCCCGGCTCAAAACCGCCGCCATCCGTGATGCCGCGATGCCAATCGCGCCCGGTCCCCGCCGCAAACGGATTTACGACCACGCCGATCGGCTCAAACTCGCCAACGAGCGCACGGTTCGCTGGCTCGAGCGGTGCAAGCTCGAGCACATTCGACTCGATGGTCCATCGCAGCGATCGCTCTTCGGGATTGTGCAAGGTGGAACCGACCTCGCGCAGCGCGATTGGTCCGCCGAGCGCATCTGCAACATCGACCTCCCCGGCTACGCCATCGGTGGTGTCGCCGTCGGCGAGCAGTCGGGCGATATCGCTCGCGTCGTTCGCCACACCGCTCCCCTCATGCCCATCGATAAGCCACGCTACCTCATGGGTGTCGGCTACGAGCGCGACCTGTTGGCCGCTGTGCGAGCTGGCATCGATATGTTCGATTGCGTTCTCCCAACCAGGAATGGTCGGAACGCCAACGCCTTCACTTCAAAGGGCCAGATTCGACTTCGAAATGCCCAATATGAGGGGGATAGCGGCCCGCTCGAACAAGGGTGTGACTGCCCTGCCTGTTCGCCAACTGGCTTGATAGGGAATAGTTTGGCTTCCAAGAGTGGCCTACCCTTCTCGCGCGCCTATATTCGCCATCTGTTCTTCGCAAAGGAGATGCTTGGACCGATCTTGGTGAGCATGCACAATCTCCGCCACTTCCAACGCTTCATGGAAGACATGCGGCGGACTGTTACTACCGATGACTGGAATGGTTTCATCGCCCGCTGGCCTGTAGCCATCGAATCCGCGACCCTCCCGTCCCCTCTCGTTGACTCATAGGTCTCAGTCTCAGCCTGACCCTCCTAAATTGACGCGTCGTTTCCGACGATTCAACGATTTCATACCAAGTAAGAAACCCATGACCATGACCGACTTCACGCCCGCGTTCACATTCTTGATTGCACAGACCCAGCCCGCCGCCGATCCTGGCTCGCCCTTGATGTTCGGCTCAGGGCCAGAG
>Ga0163148_10003526_pt1 | contig 17183 bp, 12 predicted proteins | sample OliLakLV19MP7P2_FD_148606 | JGI IMG/M metagenome (GOLD analysis project Ga0163148, IMG submission 148606) | Freshwater microbial mat bacterial communities from Lake Vanda, McMurdo Dry Valleys, Antarctica- Oligotrophic Lake LV.19.MP7.P2 | ecosystem: Environmental > Aquatic > Freshwater > Lake >...
CGTGCCTGCACGAATCGCGGACGGGGCCGCCGTGGTGGATCCTCACTCGCGTCGCGATCCAAGTCCGCGTCTTCGATGCCGTCGCCCTCGCGTCGCGTCGCGCGCGGCGGCACCGGCGGCGGGTCTTGCGCGGGGAATCCGAAGAGATAGCGCGAGGGGCGCAGCGCTTCGGGAGCGATCGCGTTCGCTTCGGTTACCGCCTCATCGTCCTTCAGTCCACGTGAAACCGCGGCCTGCAACGCCGCCAACCAACGGTGGTTCGCTCGCTGCTCCTCGAGGTAGTCCTCGGGAACCGGGGCGGGTCGATACTGCTCGAGTTCGTCTCCAGGTGTCATGCGAGGTCACGCACGGCCGTGTTTTTGGAGCGCCAGAGTCGGAGTGACTCGGTCACGATCGTCTTGGGCAACGCGCACAAGCAAAGAGACGACCGTCGGGTCGTCTTGCGCTTCGGTCACCGCTCGATCGGGGGGAGGCCGTTCGTGAGCGATCGAGAGCCAGAGCTGCGCTGTGTGCGAAGGCGGAAAGTGGCGGAGTTTTCGGCCCAAGCGCGAAAGTCGCTCGCGGTCGGATCGCGTCCGAGGCGTTGCCAGCCCGCCGACTCGGGCGCATGCACGGTGGCACAGGACGACGCGCCACGTTGGAGCACAGCGCCCCGAGATCCGGTCGAGAGCGACCCATGGCCCTGGTTGCACTCGCGAGTGGGGTGCGGCCGGCGTCCCCATGGAGCCTGCCGTCCGGAGCCCCTCCGTCGAGGCCCGGAGAGACCCCCACGCATGCCCGCCCCGCGCTCCGACCCTCGTGGAGTCAAGGGTCGTTGGGCCGGCGATTCCCCACTCCAGAATCCGCCAGCCACAAGTCGTTTCCTGGCATAGCCTGGAGGCGTGAGACTCCAGCGACTCCTCCTGCCACTCTTCATCGCCCCCTCCGCGATCGCCCAAGAACCCCCGGATTACTACACGGGGGTGAGCACGTCCTCCCCCGGAGTTCTCCGCAGCGACCTGCACGGCGTGATCGACGACCACCTGCGTTTCCCGTACACGTCCAGCGCGACCGACACCTGGAACATCCTCGAGCTCGCTGACGAGGACCCCGCGAACCCGTCGAACATCACGGATCTCTACCGCAACCAGTCTCTGCTGAAACAAGGCGGCGGAGTCGGCGTGTACGACCGCGAGCACACGTGGCCGAACAGCTACGGCTATCCGAATGACGGCTCGACGAACTATCCGTACACCGACTGTCACGCGCTCTTCTTGTGTGACTCGGGCTACAACACTTCGCGCAGCAACCTGCCGTATCGCACGTGCTCGTCGGTATGCACGGAGCGCACGACGGTGCTCACGAACGGAGAAGGCGGCGGCAGCGGGATCTATCCGGGCAATTCGAACTGGCGTTCTGGTTCGAGCACGACGGGAACGTGGGAGACGTGGCGCGGTCGGCGCGGAGATGTCGCGCGTGCACTGCTCTATTTCGACGTGCGCTACGAAGGCGGCACGCACGGCACGACCGGCGTCACCGAGCCGAACCTCATCCTGACCGACGACCAAGCGCTCATCGCGGCGTCGAACACGGGGAGCAACATCCTCACGGCGTACATGGGGATTCGGTCGGAGCTCTTGCAGTGGCACCTCGAGGATCTGCCCGACTCGAAGGAGCGCCGCCACAACGATGTCGTCGCGAGCTATCAGACGAATCGCAATCCGTTCATCGATCGACCCGAGTGGGTCGAGTGCATCTTCGTCGGCACGTGCAGTGTGGGAACGGGCTTCTGCTACGGCAACGTCGGTTGTCCCTGCGCCAACGACAGTCTGGCGGGTGGCTGTTTGAACTCGCTCGGAGTCGGGGGCGTGCTCACGGCGATGGGACGCGCGTCGATCACGACGGACACGGTCGCTCTCTCAGGCAACCAAATGCCGAACTCATCGGCGCTCTACTTCCAGGGCACGACGCAAACCTCGAGCATTTTCGGCGACGGTCTGCGTTGCGCGGCGGGGACGGTCATCCGTCTCGGGACGAAGACGAACTATGCCGGCGCGTCGCGGTATCCCGGCCCGGACGACGAGTCGATCTCCGTGCGCGGTCAAGTGCTGGCGCCGGGAACGCGCTACTACCAGTGTTGGTATCGGAACGCGGCGACGTTCTGCTCGGCATCGACGTTCAACCTGACGAATGCTTGGCAGATCGACTGGCAGGCGTGACGCCGACATTCGTTCACGGCAGCACGGACGTACGAGAGGCTGAAGTCGACTTCCCCCTGACGACCGTCAGGTCGTTCTCGCTCATCACTGAGCACGATCGGCATCCGACGATGCGTGCGCGAGTTCACGCCAGCCGGTATCGTCCTCGCCCGCGTTCTCGAGCGACGGTGCATGCGGCACCGGTTCATAGGCGCGAAACCCACGGTATTCCCCGATGCGCAGCCTGACTTTTCTCTCCGCCCTCGCTCTGACTGCGATCGCAGTCTCGACCACCTCGTGCCGGTCGACGATGAATGAAGCCGTGCGACCGCACAAGGCCTCTGCTGCGAGTGCCGCACTGCCCGCCCACGCACGCGTGACCAGCGCGTTGCGGGCCATCGTCAAAGAACAGAACGGCGGCTTCGCCCTGAACATGTGGGCTGCGGTCGTCGATCGTGACGGCGTCGTCCAGCTCGTCGCGATGTCGGGCATGGATCGCGGCGATCAGTGGCCGGGCAGCCGTGTGATCTCGGCGCAGAAGGCCAACACGGCGAACGCGTTCAGCCTGAAGGGACTCGCGCTGTCGACCGCGAACCTCTTCACGGCGACGCAACCGGGCATGAGCCTCTTCGGACTTCAGGAGAGCAATCCCGTCGACACATCGGTCGCGTACGGTGGTGACGCGCAGCAATTCGGCACGCCGCACGATCCGATGATCGGTCACCGCGTCGGCGGCGTGAACGTCTTCGGCGGCGGGCTCGCGCTGTATGCGAAGGGTGGCGAACTCGTCGGCGGCCTGGGCTTGAGCGGTGACAGTTCCGTCGCCGATCACATCATCGCGTGGAAGCTGCGTAAGGCTCTCGGCCTCGACCACGTCCCCGGCGGCGTCAGCGCGACGAAGGACGACAACATGGTCATGGACTTCGCCGACGGCAAGAGCCCGAGCGGTTGGGGTCATGCCGCCACCACGCCGGAAGCGACGCGCATCGTGAACGAGCTACCGAAGACGCATCCGATCTCGAAGTAGGCGGTGACGCGAGCGCGGGCCCACGCTCGCGGCCGTGGATGGGCGAGGAGAAGGCGTTGGCCAAATCAACCTACGCGCTCCGAGGAACCATCCGCGGCGCTCTGCCCGCGACTCATTCACCGGCGGTGAGTCCGCAATCGGGCGGTTCGAACTCGCGGTACGTCACTAGACTGTGGCGACCGCCGGCTCCCACCGCCCGCACCACATCCATGCGCATCGGAATCGCCTACGACCTGAAGACGGACTTCGACGCACCGACGTCCGGCCCAGACGACGCGTTGGAGGAGTACGACTCCCCCACCACGATCGACGCGATCGAGCGCGCGCTGCGTTCGCGCGGGCACGAGGTCTCGCGGCTCGGAGGAGGCCGTCGTTTCCTCGCGGCGATGCTCGAAATGCCGCCGGAACTCGTGTTCACGATCTCGGAAGGTCGTGGATCGCGTTCGCGCGAGGCGCACGTCCCGGCGGTGTGCGAGATGCTCTCCGTGCCGCACACGCACTCGGACCCGCTGACGATGGCGCTCTCGCTCGACAAGGCGATGGCGAAGCGCGTCGTCGCCGTCGCCGGTGTCCCGACGCCGCGCTTCGCCGTCGTGGAGAGCGCGCGCGACCTCGCGACGATGAGCCTCGAGTTCCCACTGTTCGCGAAGCCTCTCTTCGAGGGTTCGAGCATGGGCATCCGCAAGAACTCGCGGATCGCGAACCCGGGTGAGCTCGACGAACGCGTCGGAACGTTGCTCGCACACTACGCTGAACCGGTCCTCGTCGAGGAATACTGCAACGGCGCGGAGTTCACGGTCGCCGTCATGGGCACCGGGGCGAGCGCGCGCGTCGTCGCGCCGATGGAAATCGTGCCGAAGCGAACGGCCGTCGCGGACTTCGTCTACTCGCTCGAGATGAAGCGCAGTCAGACGTGGCGCGACGAGATGGAGTACATCGCGCCTCCGCAACGCGATGCGCGGCTGGTCCGAGCGATCGAGGACGTGGCCCTGAACGCGCACCGCGCGCTCGGTTGCCGCGACATCGCGCGCATCGACGTGCGCATCGGTCGCGACGGGACGCCGAAGTTCATCGAGGCGAATCCGCTGCCGGGCATCGCGCCGGGTTGGAGCGACCTGGCGATCCTGTGGGAGCGCATCGGGCGCACGTACGAGGACCTCGTGAACGGGATCGTGGACGAAGCGCGCGCCCGGATCGGATCGAGATGACGCGTGTCGCCGTCGTCTTCAACGATGATTTGCGACTCGTAGCCGGCAACGCGCAGGACGCGCTGGCCGTCCAAGGCGTCGTCTCGTGCGCGCGCGCCGTGACCGATGCGCTGCGAACGCGCGGTCACGCTGCGAGTCTCCACGCCTTGCCGATGGAGCGACGCGAGATCGGCGCGTTCGTCGAAGCGCTCGACGTGGACGTCGTGTTCAACCTCGTCGAAGCGATCGGCGGCGATGCGCGCTTGGAGCCGGCATTCGCGTGGGCTTGCGAGCTGCGCGCGCTCGCGTACACGGGATCTCCGCCGCGCGCGATGACGTTGTGCCTCGAGAAGCCGCTCGCGCAAGCGATCCTCTCCGCGAACGGCATTCCCGTGCCGCGTCACGTCGTGATGGAACGCGGCGACGAGCCTCTCGGGGACTTGCGCCTGCCCGCGATCGTGAAGCCCTCGCGCGAGGACGCGAGCCACGGCATCGAGTCGGCGAGCGTCGTGCGCGACGAAACCGCGCTACTCGCGCGCGTTGCACACGTGCTCGAACACTACGCGCAGCCTGCGATCGTCGAAGAGTTCGTGGACGGCCGCGAGATCAACGTCGCGCTCCTCGCGGGACCGAACGGACTCGAAGTCCTGCCGCTGTCGGAGATCGACTATCGAGGCTTTCCGCCCGACATGCCGCGGATCGTGTCGTACGCGGGCAAGTGGATCGAGACGAGCCGCGACTGGGCGCTCACGCAGGTCGTCGCGGCGGCCGATCTCGCCGCGACGACTCGCGACGACTCGAGCCCGGATCGAATCGATCGCGCGGCGAGCCTTCGCGGTGCTCGGCTTGAGCGGCTACGGGCGCGTCGACATGCGGCTCGACGCGCGCGGCGCGCCGTTCGTGATCGACGTGAATCCGAATCCCGACATCTCGCCGGACGCGGGCTTCGCGTTGGCGGCCGCACGTGCGGGGCTCACGCACGCGGACGTCGTCGCGCGCATCCTCGCCTCGACCTCCTGAATCGGCCGAAGCGCCGTGTTGTAGCCGAGTTCGTGCTCTTCACGAGCCCTTGATCGAGTCGGCGCGCCGCGCGGATAGGCTCTAGAGCCCGTGCGGAAACCCCTGGTTCTCGAGCTGATCGCGACGGCTCTCGTGATGGCGAGCTGCGGGACCAGCCAGCAGTCGTCGAACTCTTCGCCGACCGCCGCGTCGCCCGAACCCGCACCGGTGGAGGCGACCGACGTCGTGACGCGTGCCGAGCGCGGCGAGGTCGATGCGCAAGTGCTCCTCGGGACGATGCACGCCGAAGGAAGCAGTGTTACGCGCGAGCTGGGAATGGCGAAGCGCTGGTTCGAGACCGCGGCAGCGTCCGGTGACCCGCGCGCCCACTACGCGCTCGCCGTGCTCGCCGAGGATCCGGCCGAGCGCATCCGACACCTCGAGATCGCAGCTCGCGCAGATCATGCGCCGGCGTTGCGTGGACTGGGACTGGCGCACTTGCGCGGCGAGGGTCTCGCGCAGAACGAGGTCGAGTCGGCTCGCCTTCTCGCGCGCGCCGCGGACCGGGGCGACGCGGAAGCCGGATTCGTGCTCGGGATGCTCTTCGCTGAAGGACGCGGAGTGGAACCCGATGTCGTCGAGTCGGTTCGACGTTTGCACGCCGCGGCCGAGCAGGGTTTCGCTCCGGCGCAGCGCAGCCTCGCGACAGCGCTCGCGAAAGGGCGCGGAATCGAGGCGGATCCGGAGCTCGCCGTGACGTGGCTTCGACGTGCCGCGGATCAAGGACTCGCCGAAGCGCAGGCCGATCTCGGACTCGCGCTCCTCGAGGGACGCGGAACGCCGACGAATCCGGTCGAAGCGGCGTCGTGGTTGCGACGTGCGGCAGAGGCCGACGTCGCGGTCGCGCAATCGAACCTCGCCTTGCTCCACTTGAAGGGCGAGGGCGTGCCGCAGGACGACGCGCTCGCGGCGCATTGGTTCCAGCGCGCAGCGGAGCGCGGCGTCGGTGCGGCACAACAGCGGCTGGCGATGCTGTACGAACTCGGCCGCGGAGTCGCGCAAGACGACGCGCGCGCGTTCGCGTGGTACACGCTGGCAGAAGCGAGCGGCGAACGCCTCGCACGCGAGCGCCGAGACGCATTGGAGCGGCGCATGCCGAGCGACCGCGTCGAGGCCGGGCGTGAACTCGCGCGAGAGATCGCTGCACGTCTCGGCCCTTTGTAAAGAGACGCGAGCGGGACACTCGCTCCGCGGCGGGCCGAAGCGCTCAACCCGATCTCGCGGCGGCTCCGATAGCTGGCCTCATGAGCCGCTCACTCGTCCTTCGCGCCGTCTTCACGTTCTCGGCACTCTTCCTCGCGTGCTTCACGAGCTGCACGAGCGCGAAGCGTGACGGCTGGCACGCCCTGAACGACGGCGACGAAGTCCGCGCGCTCGCGACGTGGACGCCGCTCGCTGAAACCGGTGATGCCGACGCGCAGTTCCTCGTCGGCGTGATGCACGACGAGGGCCGCGGAACGGCGGCCGATCCGAAGATCGCGGCGGAGTGGTATCGCCTCGCGGCGGAGCAGGGTCATGCGCCTGCGCGCACGAACTTGGGCCTGATCCACTACGAAGGGCGCGGAGCCCCGAAGTCGTACGCCGAGGCCGCGCGCTGGTTCGAGCTCGCCGCGGAACAGGGGTACGCGCGGGCTCAGACGAACCGCGGCGTGCTCTTCCTCTTCGGGCACGGCGTCGCGCAAGATCATGAGCAGGCGCGCACGCTGCTGCGCCTCGCGGCAACCCAAGGCGACGTCAAGGCGCAACGCTTGCTCGGCTCCATCTACGCGGACGGCGTCGGTGTCGAGGCGAACCGCGAACAGTCCGCCGGTTGGCTCGCGCTCGCCGCGGATCAAGGCGACGCGGAAGCCCGCACGCGCCTCGGAATCCTCCACTTCGGCGGCGACGGCGCGGAACAGGACGACGAGCGCGCAGCCGATCTGTTCCGCGCGGCGGCGGCGGACGGCGTGGCTGCGGCACAGTTTTCACTCGGTTGGCTGCACTGGCGCGGCCGCGGCGTCGCGCGGGACAAGGCTGTCGCCGCGCGTTGGTTCCAGTCGGCCGCGGACGCGGCCGCGGCGTCGCGCGGGACGAGGCTGTCGCCGCGCGTTGGTTCCACTCGGCCGCGGAGCAAGGTCTCCCGGTCGCGCAGACGCAGATGGGCCTCATGCACCTCGCGGGCCGAGGTGTCGCGCGGGACGACGGTGAAGCCGCGCGGTGGTTGCGACTCGCCGCGGATCGAGGCCACGCGCTCGCGCAGCACGATCTGGCCTTGCTCTACGCGCAGGGCCGCGGCGTCGAACGCGATCTCGGTGAAGCGGCGCGCTGGTTCGAGCGTGCGGCCGAGCAGGGCTTCGCACCGTCGCAGGCGCGGCTCGGCCGCATGTACGAACTCGGCCGCGGCGTCCAGCGCGACGAAGCGACCGCCCTGGCGTGGTACCGCGCGAGCGTTGCGAACGGCGAAGACTTCGCCGACCTGGATCGCGAGCGACTGACAACCGCACTCGATTCGGCACAGATCGCGCGCGCGGACCGGATCGCGACGGAAATCGCCACTCGTCGATGATGTCCGCCATCGATCGGCGCGCGAGTCGGCGCGCTCAGAGGCCGTGAAGACATCACGGCTTCTCGCGACGCGCAGCGTCGCCACATGAATCAAAGAGCACGTACGCTCGATTCTTCACGGGCTCTCATCCGTGATCGTCACACCGGGCCGAGACTCGACTGAACGCGACCGCTCCAGCGCAGCGCCTCGAGGTACGCCTCGCGCACGGCGGCCGGACTCCAGCGGGAGTCCTCGATCTCGTGCCAGACCGCTCGTTCGCAGGCTTCGGCGATGCGTAAACTCGCGCCAAAGATCCCCTCACGGCGGAGGAGTGCGCCGGAGAGATCGTCCGAGAGTCCGATGCGCTCGACGACCACACCCATCGGCTGATCCAGGAACGCATCGAGCAACGAGAGAAGTCCCGCGCTGAAGTGGCGGTGGGGTTCGTTGCCCACGGATTCCCCGAGGATTTCGCACATCCGCGCGCGCACGAGCACGATCGTCACGAGCTGCGCGGGCTTCTCGCTGAGACCGGCGAGGATCAGTATCGAGACACAATCGCGCAGCCTCTGCAGGCCGAGCATCAGGATGGCGTGACGCAGCGAATCGACGCGCTCGCGCAGTCCGAGAAAGGCCGAGTTCACGTAGCGCAGCACGCGCACCGTGAGGCCGAGATCGACCGCGACGAGTTCCTCGACGCGCTCGAGCGTCGTCGCTGGATCCTGGATCTCCGCGAACAACCGCAACAGCGCGTTGCGGTCGGCGGGTATGCGTCGTCCGCGCACCGATTCGGGTCGCGCGAAGTAGTAGCCCTGGAACATGTCGTACCCGGCGCCAAGCGCCGCGGCCTGCATCTCGTGGGACTCGATCTTCTCCGCCAGGATCTTCAGACCGCGGCGAGCGAGGGTCGAGTGCGTCAGCACGACGTCCTCGATCGATCGCCCGAGAACGTCGATCTTGACGAAGTCCGCGAAGTCGACGAGCTCGCGCGTGCGATCGTTCAGCACGAAATCGTCGAGCGCGATCCGGTACCCGGAATCACGCGCCTGTCGCAACGCGCGCAGGACTTCGGGATCGGCCTCCACGTCCTCGAGGACCTCGACCACGACGCGCTCCGGCGGCAAGAAGTGGAATTGCCCGGCGACGAGAGTTTCGCGCGGCACATTGATCCACGCGGGCACGGCGCCGACCAAGTCGTCGAGGCCGATGTCCAAGACCGACCGTACGCACACTTGTGCCGTCGCGACCTCGGGCGACCCGATGACGGCGCGGTCGAGGTTTGCGGATCGGAAGAGGAGCTCGTAGGCAACGAGTTCCTTCTTGCGACCGAAGATCGGTTGGCGCGCGACGAGCGCCTCAGCTGCGAGCATGCGAGTGACCTCGACGTGTCCGGGAAGGGAACGCGAAGAACTGAAGACCCTATCGACAGCCGACCCACCGACCAAGCGGGTGCCGCGCGAATCGTTCAGCATCGGCAGCACAGCCGAATCTGCGCGGTCGGAAGCCGCACGGTTGGCGCGGGTTGTTCGGGGGGGGGCCCGAACGCCCGCCCATGCCGCATCCGCATTCAACGCGCGAGCAGAAGCGCTCTCTCGGCCGCGATCCCGTGGCGCGCGGTCCCCCTAGGATCTGAACTCACGAGGTGCGCGGGGTGTCTGCACACGATCGCTAGACTCGCGCAATGTGGAGTTGCCCCCGCTTACGTCCGCCGCAGAGCTTTTCGGTTCCTGGCTGAAACGCGGGGACCCGCGCGACATCCGCGAGTTCGACGCGCTCTTGGCGGCGCATCCGGAGCAGGCCGCCGCCTTGCGCGAACTCCGCGTGTACTGGAGCGCGCTCGAAGGTCCGATTCGCGCGGTCCTCGAACCCACCGTGCCCGCCGATGTGCTCGACCGCCTCTTCCTGAACGTGGTGCAGAGTCGAACGCCTGAGGAGGCGGCGAACGTCGGGACCACGGACTTCGTGCGGCGTCCGGCCGTGACGACGCGCACGCGCTTGCGCGTCGAGGAGGAGATCGGTCGCGGGGGGATGGGATCGATCTTGCGCGTGTTCGACGAGGACTTGCGTCGCACGCTGGCGATGAAGGTCGCTCTCCGGGGCGACGAGCAGGACGAGCCCGCGCGCATCGCGAGGTTCCTGGAAGAAGCGCAGGTCACGAGCCAGCTCGACCACCCGGGCGTCGTGCCCGTGCACGAATTGGGGCTCGACGCGCATGGTCGGCCCTTCTTCACGATGAAGCTCGTGAAGGGCCGTGACCTCCGCACGATCTACGACCTCGTTTTCGAGGGCCGCGAAGGTTGGACCGAGACGCGCGCGGTCGCCGTCTTCCTGCGGGTGTGCGAGGCCGTCGCGTACGCGCACAGAAAAGGCGTGATCCACCGCGATCTGAAGCCGGCCAACGTCATGGTCGGCGATCTCGGCGAGGTGTACGTGATGGACTGGGGCCTCGCCCGCACGCAGGGACGACCCGATTCGAGGGATCTTCGGATCGCGCCTCACGGATCGAGTCGATCCGTTCGAACGGACCGCCGCGAGGAACGCGAGGAAACGCCCGACTCGCCCATCGTGACGATGGACGGGACGGTCGTCGGTACGCCGGCCTACATGCCGCCGGAGCAAGCTCGCGGCGAGAGCCGCGACGTCGACGCGCGATCGGACGTCTACGCGATCGGCGCGATGCTCTATCACCTGCTCGCTCGGCGGATGCCGTTCGTCCCGAGCGAGGGCCGGGTGTCGAACCGCACAGTGCTCGCGCGCTTGCTGGACGGAGCGCCTCGTCCGATCGCCGAGCTGCGCGCGAACGCACCGGCGGAGCTCGTCGCAATCTGCGAGAAGGCCATGTCGCGCGAAGCCGCGCTGCGTTACGCCGACACGCTGGAGCTCGCCGAAGATCTCCGTGCGTACCTCGAAGGACGCGTGGTCCGAGCGCACGAAGGGGGTCGCTTCGCCGAACTGCGCAAGTGGACCCGACGCAATCGCGCTCTGGCCGTCACAGGCGCGTCGGCACTCCTCTTCGTCGTGCTCGGCCTCGGAGCGGTGTCGTGGGTGCAGGCCGCGCGCAACCGCGACCTCGGACGCGCGAACCAGGAGATCCGCGGGCTCTCCGACATGAAGCTGTTGCAAGACCTGCGCGCCGAGGCGGACACATTGTGGCCGGCACTGCCCGCGCGCGTTCCCGACCTCGAGCGCTGGATCGCGCGAGCGACTGATGTGACGAGTCGGCGGCCGCAGCACGCGACTGCAGTTGCGCGCATGTCCGCGGCGGCTCCGCTGCTCACCGATCCGGAGTCGCGCTGGTTCGATGCGGCGATGCGCGACTTGATCGCCGCGATCCATGCGTTCGAAGGGTCGCCTGAGTCGCTCGGCCTGATCTCCGACGTGCGTGGTCGCCTCGACTTCGCGCGAACCATCGAGGAGCGCAGCGTCAGCGGTGCGCGCGAATCCGCGCTCTGGCGCACGTGCATCGAGGCCGTGCGCACGTCGCCGCTGTACGGCGGGCTGGAGCTGAAACCGAGAACGGGGCTCCTTCCCCTGGGCGCCGATCCGACCTCTCACCTGCAGGAGTTCGCGCACCTCGCCTCGGGTCGAGCAGCAGAGCGAGCGAGCGACGGCACCCTGAGCTTCGAAGACGATTCGGGAATCGTTCTCGTGCTGGTGCCGAGCGGGACGTTCGTCATGGGTGCGGTGAACGATCCCTCCTCGCCCGAGCACGATGCGATGGCGAAGCCGGCGGAGAGTCCACCCATGACGGTGACGCTGGATGCGTTCTACGTCGCGAAGCACGAGATGACGCAAGCGCAGTGGACGCAGATCGCCGGGAACAACCCGAGCAATTACCAGACGGACGTACGCGTGCCGCCGCGACTCGGCCCGCGTAATCCCGTCGAGCGGGTCTCGTGGGAAGAGGCGCGCATGATGCTCGAGCGACTCGATCTTTCGCTCCCCACCGAGGCGCAGTGGGAGTACGCGGCGCGTGCCGGGACTCGCACCTCGTGGTGGACCGGGAACACGATCGAATCGCTCGCGAACGCGGGAAATCTCGCCGACGCGACTTCGCGGCGCGAGGGCCCCGAGCAGTGGCCTCACAACGATTCGCTCGACGATGGCGCCGTGGTTCACACGCGAGTGGGCTCGTACCGCGCGAACCCACTCGGCCTCCACGACACGATCGGAAACGTCGCCGAGTGGTGCCAGGATTTGTTCCTCCTCGGCGAGGCTTGGTCCGAGCCGCAGGACGGGGCCGGTGCGCGAGATGCGGGGGGCGCGTCACTCCTGCGTGTCTCGCGCGGAGGTGCCTTCGCAGCGAAGCCGGAGCACGCTCGATCGGCGCACCGGAGTGCGATCTCGCCCTCGCAGCGCTTGCACGATACCGGCGTACGCGCCGCAGTCCGGATCCGCTAGGAATTGTCGCCCGAGCCATATTGTCGGCGGATTTGGCGTACAGTTTTCGGCAGTGTGTGCCTCGGCAATAGAAGGGTTCCGCATGAACAAGGTGCTAGCCTGCGCGACGATTTTCCTCTTCGGCTTCTCCGTGTCCGTTCGAGCCGAGACGCAGTGCCATGTCGTTGCGATCGCTCCCTCGACCCTGAACTGGGCGAGTGAACCTTCCGTTGCGCGCTTCGACCCGAGCCTCGGGCTTCTACGCGAAGTGCGCTTCACGCTCAGCGGGTCCATCCTGGGTGCGCTCGGGATCGAGAACTCTTCACCGAATCCCCAGAACCTCACGGGGACTCTGTCGGCCATCCTCACTCTCATGGACCCGACATTCGCGCCGATTGCCGCTATGAGTGTCGCCGCGCCTCCGCAACCCTTCGCCCTCGGCCCGTTCGACGGCGTCTTCGACTTCGGAGGCACCTCGGGGGCGACGATCAGTGGGCTGTCCGCGACCAACCTCGTCGCGGTGTCGGTTCCGTACCCGTCCGCCACGGCTGCGCTTTTCGTAGGCCCGCCGAGCTCACCGGGCACCGTGCTCACGCCGATCGCTGCGCAAGGAAGTTCGTTCTTCGCCGGCAACAACGGCAATGAGGCCTCCCAGATCTACCTCAGCGCAAGCGCGTCGCTCGAGGTCTGCTACGTCTTCGACCGCGACTGCAACGGGAACGGCATCGCGGATGCGCAAGACATCACCGCCGGCACGAGCATCGACGTGAACGGCAACGCCGTGCCGGACGAGTGCGAGTACTCGATCACGCCGGGTCTGTGCCCGGGCGATGGCACCGGGAATGCGTGTCCCTGCGGGAACACGGGCATTCCGGGCAGTGGAGCCGGGTGCGCGAACTCCACGGGCGCAGGCGGCGTTCTCGTCGCAACGGGCGTCGCGCGCATCTCCGCCGACACCGTTCTCCTGTCCGCGAGCGGCATGCCCGCGAGCACGACCACGCTCTTCTTCCAGGGCACGATGAGCCTCAACTCCGACCTCGGAGCCTCTTTCGGCGACGGATTGCGTTGCGCGGGCGGAACGATCCGGCGCCTCGGAACGCGAGCGACGCAAGGCGGCATGGCGACCTTTCCGCTCGCCGGAGGACCGGGCATCGCGACGATCGGCGGGGTGACGCCGGGCGCGCGCGTGTACCAATCTTGGTATCGCAACGCGCTCGCTTTCTGCACGCCGTCCACGTTCAACCTGACGAGCGGGGTGCGCATCGTCTGGGGAGTCTGATTCCGGGCGTCCGGCGCAGGCGGAGCGCCGACGCACCTCACGGCCCCGGGAACCTCAGACCGAGCGCCGCATCATCTTCTGGATCTCGTGCAAGTGCGCTTGCTCCGCGGCGATCATGTCGCGCGCGTACTCCTCGAGCATCACGTTCCGATCCTCCACCAGTCCGAGCAGCTCGTGGTACGCGGCGAGACCTTCGCCTTCGTGCTCCAAGCTCTCGGCGAGGATCTCGTCCACGCCGTGCTTGTGGGTCTCGAGCAAGTCCCCGATCTGCAGGCTCGGGTGACCGCCCAGGTTCGTCACGTGCTCGCCGGCGAGCGACGCATGCGCCATCGATTCGGTCGATTGGTCGCGCAACCACCCCACGATCGGGATTCTGTGGTGCCCGAAGATCATGAACGAGTAGTGCATGTAGCGGACGACGCCCGCGAGCTCGAGCTCGAGGATCTTGTTGAGGACGCGGATCGCCTCTTTCGTGTCGAGGTCCGATGTCCCGTTCAGCGCATCGATGCGCTTCTTGTCCTTGTTCTTGCCCATGGGGATCGGTGCTGGTCAGGCCTTCTTGGTCGTCGACTTCTTCGCCACCGACTTCATCGGAGACGTCGGCTTCATCGGAGACGTCGGCTTCGCCGCAGGCAGCTTCGGAGCAGCAGCGGGCTTCGCGACGACCGATTTCGGCGCCGCGAGCTGCGTGGCCGCGGGCTTCTTCGCGGTCGACGCGCGAGGCGGAACGATTTCGGCGCCGCGAGCTGCGTGGCCGCGGGCTTCTTCGCGGTCGACGCGCGAGGCGGAACGATCGTAGCCGAGGACTTCGCCGCCGTCGTGGCCTTAGCGGCCTTCGGAGCGGCCGTACGACTCGCGGGCTTCACGGACGCATCACCGCCTCCGGTGATGGCCGCGAGCACTGCATCCACGTGCCCCTCGACCTTCACGGGCGACCAGATGCGCTCGACCTTTCCGTCGGCGTCGATCAAGAACGTCGAGCGAATCACGCCGGTCACGGGCTTGCCGGACAGCGTCTTCTCGCCGAACGCGCCATAGGCTTTCGCGACCGTGTTCTCGGCGTCGGACAGCAGCTCGAATGTGAGCCCGTACTTGGCCCGGAACTTCTCGTGGCTCGCGATGGAGTCCTTCGAGACGCCGAAGATCAGGACCTTCGAAGTGTTCAGCCGAGCGAGGTTGTCGCGGAAATCGCAAGCTTCGGTGGTGCAGCCCGGCGTGTCGTCCTTGGGATAGAAGTAGAGGACGAAACGCTTCCCGCGCAGGTCCTTCGTGGACACCGTGCGACCGGACGTCGAAGGCATGGAGAAAGCGGGCGCGGGACTCTTCGGGCTCAACATGGGCAGGTTCTCGTCGTGATCGGTGCGGGCGGGAGGACTCAGCGTACATCCGCGCGCCCGCCGCCGGTCGATCGAAAGGGCGCCTAAAACGCCGGGTCTCACAATCGAGTCCGCTTGTCGATCAGATCCGCGAGGAGCCCGACGGCGAGCACGTGCATCATCGCCATCGCGAGCAACGTGGTCTTGTCCGACAAGTTGGCCGGCGTGATGACGAAGACATCGTAGTAGAGCGACGCGAGGAGCAGGAGCATCACGAGCCCTGCGACCGGGTAGATGACTTTGAGCGGATTGAAGTACAGCACCGTCCTCACGATGAGCTGCGTGAAGCCCAGCGTGTCGCGGATCGGTCGGATCTTCGAACGGCCCGATCGCTTCGCGTAGTCGATCGGCACGTAATCGACGCGGTGGTCGTTCGTCAGCGACGCCAACGTGATGGTCGTCGTGAAGCTGAAACCATCGGGCAGGATCGGCCGGTAGCGCACGACGAGCTCGCGCCGGATCGCGCGCAGCCCCGAATTCAGATCCGGGATCTTGGTGCCCGCGAGATAGCTCGCCAACCAGCGCAAGAACGCCTTCGCCGGCCGACGCACGAGCGGGATGTGCACGTCCGCGCCCGTGCGCGACCCGACGACCATGTCGGCGCCGTCGTCGATGCGCGCGAGGAGGTCGGCGATCTTCGCCTCCGGGTACGTGCCGTCGCCGTCGGTGATCACGACGACGTCGTGAGTCGCGCGCACGAAGCCCGTCTTCAGCGCTGCTCCGTAGCCCTTGTTGCGCGGATGGCGCACGACGGTCAACACGGGGAAGCGCGTCGCGAGTTCCGCGAGCACGCGTGCCGTCCCGTCCTTCGAACCGTCGTCGACGACGAGGATCTCGACCGGGATACCGAGTCGCAGTCCCGCGAGCCGCTCGACGACGCCCGCGATCCCCCGCTCCTCGTCGTAGGCGGGCACGACGAAGGTCACGCCGCGCGCCGTCGGTCGCGTGGCCGGGTCGGGCTCGGGGGTTCCTGCGCGCGGGGACAGAACGGTATCCCTGCCATACACAGCGCGATCGTTCAACGCACGAAGCTCGCGCGGAGCACCTTGGCGGTGAGTCCGGTGGGTCCGAGACCGGCGAGTTCGTCGGGCGTGACGAAACGCAAGGGCTCCGCCGTCGCGCCTTCGATCCAGCGCCCCGCGAACACGCGCGCGCGGATCTTGTGGCGCGTGATCGAGTGCGCGACGGCGCCCAACTCGTCCTGAATCGCGAGGCGCGAACTCCCACGCGTGTCGCGCGGCCATGCGCCGGTCGCGAGGCGCGCTTCACCCGCCGGCTCGATCGTCGGCAGCTCCCACAAGCCGGCCATGCGCCCCGTCGATGGGCGTTCCGTGACGAGAACGCGCGCTCCATCGCGGACGAGCGCGACGTGGAGCTCGACCTCGATCGTCGCGGGCCGTTTCTTCGGCACGGGCAGCTCGTCGACGCGGCCCTCGCTCGACGCGCGACAGTGCGCGCGGACCGGACAGACGAGGCAGCGCGGCGCGCGCGGCGTGCACACGAGGGCACCGAGCTCCATCAACGCTTGGTTCCAATCGCCGGGGCTCCGCCCGCCGAGACCGGCGAGCAGCTCGCCGGCGATGCGCCACGAATCACCACGAAATGCCGAGGATTCCTGCGGCATGTCCAGGAGGAACAGCCGCGCGAGCACGCGCGCGACGTTGCCGTCGACGAGCGGCTCGGCGGCATCGAAGGCGATGCTCGCGATCGCTCCGGCCGTGTACGGCCCGATCCCGGGCAGCTCGAGCAAGTCCGCGCGCGCGGAAGGAAAGTGACCGTCGTGCCGCTCGACGACCGCGCGTGCCGCGGCATGGAGCGAGCGCGCGCGCCGGTAGTAACCGAGGCCGCTCCACGCGGCGAGCACGTCCTCGACCGGCGCGGCGGCGAGGTCGGCGACGGTCGGAAAACGCGCGGTGAAACGCTCGAAGTACGGAACGACGGCCTCGACCCGAGTCTGCTGGAGCATGGTCTCGCTCAGCCAGACGCGGTACGGATCGCGCGAGCGACGCCAGGGCAGGTCGCGGCGGGTCGCGGCGAACCAAGCCAGCAACGCGTCGCGGAGCTCCGGGAGGGCTGACCCAGTTGGCTGTCCGTCGCCGGCTGACCGATTCGGTTGCGCGCGAAGTTCACGTCGGTGCTTCGGAGTGACGGCCATGCGGCCATCAGGAGACCAT
>Ga0163148_10003530_pt1 | contig 17176 bp, 15 predicted proteins | sample OliLakLV19MP7P2_FD_148606 | JGI IMG/M metagenome (GOLD analysis project Ga0163148, IMG submission 148606) | Freshwater microbial mat bacterial communities from Lake Vanda, McMurdo Dry Valleys, Antarctica- Oligotrophic Lake LV.19.MP7.P2 | ecosystem: Environmental > Aquatic > Freshwater > Lake >...
AATACTCGCATTGTGGCGCTCACCTTGTTTTTTGCACCGGGGGCTCTACCTCCGGTCTTGACTCGTTTCATTCTTTTCATGGTTTTCTATAATAGACTTTTTTTAGAAATTGAAGCAAGGGAGAATAAGCTAAAGAAATCCCCTAATTTATCCCCCCCATGATTCACATTTGTTACTTCTTACGCGAGGTCTTTACGTCATCGATCCGCGAAGTGGCCTGAGTAGATCTGGAATTCCAGTCCTTTCCTTTAATGCCTGTTATACTTTCAGACTGCCTTTCATATCTATTAAAGAGGTCTGCGACTGTTCCACCTCCACCTTCATTACCGCCATCAATTAAATAAGTTTTAGTTCTATTTTTTTTCATAATGTTATTTTGGTTAAATGTCTTTCTCAGTTGGAAGCCCGGAATAACTATCGACTACAGAATTATAAAAACTTGCTGGCCTACTAGCCACAAAGTTTTTGATTGGGTCAATCGCTTTTTGTTCTGTCTCTGAGATTGTATTTTCTGCGACTGCAGCGATAGTAGTCTTTTCAGCTAGGCTCCAATCCTTTCGCTCGAGTGGGAGGCTCCATGCGTGTGCTACTTCTTTACTTAGGTCATCTAGTAAATCGCTTTGAGAAATATTTGGCAATCGCTTCGTAGTAGGCTGCCCGTGAAATTCTTTCTTTAACAACGATTCAATTTCTTGATAGTAAGAGTCCTTTCGTTTATCAGATAAATCCTGAGTAGTTAATCCGCTAAGCGAAAGTGCTTCCTGAGAAATTTTAGCATCCCGTCTCAGGTTGTTCAATCTTGTTTTTTCAGGGTCAACATAAGAACCGATTAAATTAAACAACTCTTCAGGCTTATATTTTTTTGTTGGTACACCATTGAGTAAGGCAGTCAACACAAAGCCTCCGTTGTTATCGCTTTCATACACCATATTTTTTGATAGCTGATCAACCCAAATGCGTGCAGGCTCAAAATTAATAAATGCATAGCCTTTTTTCTGTAGCCATGTGTTGAGCATTTCTTTAGTTTCTGCCTCCATCGTCTCAATTTGGGCAGGGGTTCGCTGATCTCGGTACTTACCTAAATAGCGGCCACTTCCAATAGTCTTTAAGAATGGCCTTGCGTGTGATTGAATGAATTGGCCGAGGTTGTGGATCTCGTTTGTTTGCGCGCTAACTATTTGGTTATCGCGTACATGAAACGAATTGTTTTTTAGAAGCGTGCCAAGCAAGCCCTGCTCATCCTTTAGTTGATTGCGAAAACTTGGGTTGGATAGAAGCCAATCTTCTATCAATTGTTCAATAGTTTTGTTTATCATTTTTGTACCGGGCGTTTAAAATTTTGTTGCCCTCTCCTTATGTTTGATTAGCAATTTTTAGTTGCTACGTTGTAGGTTTATAAAACCTCGGTTAGATGGTAACATCTACATTTGATATTTTTTGCCTTACTCTCACCCATACTGACTCCTAAATTTAGGAATATTGATTTTTAGGCTATTTATTACTATTTCTACATTCTTAATAGGAGTCGAATGCTATAAATTTAGCTATCTTTTTATACAGTTGCTTTATACCATCCCATGAACATTTCAAAGTCAGTTGCTATAAAGTAAATCCCTCCGGCTCTTTCAATCTTCTCTTTCATTTCAATCTGGTCATCACTCATTCTGTCGCGCCCTGCCTTAACCTCAATTGAAACGTGACGGCCACCGATAACGCAATGTATGTCGGCTGTGCCTCGCTTTGTTGTGGAGGGTATGAACTTACCTAGCTGTGGCAAGTATCGTCCTGAGCTACTTACACGAGTCGCAAAGTGGCCGTTCAAATTCAGCCATGATACTATTGCCTGAGTCAATCCGTTGGCATCGGCTGTAACTTTTATCTTAGGCAAAGCGTGTGAAGGTACGTTCGAGTATCTTTCCTTCTTTGCTTTTAAGTCAAGTTCAATCAATTCCTTTTTTGCTGTTTCCATTCTCATTTTATTCTAGTGGTTTAAGTGGTTTAACCGAGGTTTAAAACACTCACTTTTTTTTCCCTTTGACATACCTTTGACATACCTTGTCATACGTTCTTTGATGAACTATATCTTACTCCTCCTCCTCCTCTTACTACCTATATTTTAAAACAATTAGTTGTTGATAGTAGGTATGACAAGGTATGTCAAACCTCATTTTCTGGCTAATTTCGCTATGTCGTTAAAAATCATTTTTTGTTTAGATAATAAAAAGCTCCTCGGTTTTGGCGATACCTTGGTTTCGGATATTTAAAATCACCGAACACCTTTGAAACCGCAAAACCTACCTGAGTTTGATGCCCTCTACCGATGCTATCAAGGTTCGGTTGTAAGTGTCTAATGATGTCGGTAATACTAAGCACATTCAATTCGCTTCGCTTCAAGTCAGGCTCAAAAATCGTCATCAACTCTTGTTCTAATGGTGAATAGTTTATGTGTTCGCTGGCTGTTAGTTCGTGCGATTCTAATTCGTCTCTAGTCAGTTCACCCGCGTTCGGATTAGATTTCCATAAGGCGAAAGCCTGTCTCCACATATCCAAAAAATCTACCTTGTCAGTATAGTCGAAATTTATGTCGGTGATCGGGTGAACAATCCAACGTTTATCAGTTGAGCCTAAGAAGTCGCGAGGGTTGACGGTTGCCCATAGTGTAGCCGTCCGGGGCTTGGTGCTTTGTTGTTCTGAATACAAAACCCTACCGGAATAACTTGATAAACTAATCAAGGTTTTTAAATTGTTAACTTCTTTTCGTGTGAGTGAATCAACCTCCTCCCAGATCATATTGAATAATTGACACATACTTCTTTTGATTTCCTTGGAGGTTTCAGATAAATCTTTTTCACCTGCGAAACCGGAAACGTTTGATAGCGTCAACCTGCCTACCAATGTACTTTTGCCGATATGCTTTTGCTCACTCTGCAAACAAAAAACGTATCTATTCACCAGGCGATGAGTTGGATCATTATAAACCTGATTGATGCCTCGGATCATGTGCTTACTTAAATCCTTTATAAACGTGTCGCGTTCTGAGATCACATACTTAGAAAGGTTTGCAAATTGATCCACTCCACTCCACGGGGTTTCAAAAATATTATTCCACGGGTCAACACTTGGAGTCTCTGCAAGTAACCTGTGATAAAATGTATTGAACTGAGGCCTTAACTTTTCGACCGGGTGCAATTGATACCAAATCTCATGAAGTTGTTTATTGCTTATCTCTTTGGCGTTCTTACCATCGACAACCATAAAACTTTCACCGCGCGAATTATAGAAAATTGCGTCCTTAGTTTTTAGTATTTCCGGGCTAACTGATAGCTCCTTTATTTCCTGTGGCTCAACCTCCTCAACTCTATCCAGAATAATTTCACCGATTGCACACAATTGATCATTCGCGTCTTTGTAGCCTTTATGAATTGCCCTCCCGGCTACTTTGCCACGGGTGCGAAGTTCTTTGATAAGTTGAAAGGCTAGATTGTTTCCGGCCTCATCATTATCGACTGCGATTATAAATTTTTCTACGTGCTGCAAATCAGGCCATGAATTATCTAACCATTTGAAAGTATTGCGGCCATCTTTAACCGCGCCATTTGGAACGCTTATTACATTGGTTGTTTCAACTTCATGCAAGCTCATACAGTCGATTTCGCCCTCAACAATGTAAGCCTCCTTTGCATTTTTAATCCCGTCAATGTTGAACGCTAATAACTCAGCGCCTTTTGATAGCCAGAACTTCTTATCGGGCGTTCTATACTTGTTAAACAACGTCTGGCCGTTCCGTATGAATGGAAAGAGAATCGCTTTGCCATCGAATGAGATATTGAAATTATCGAGTGTGGCCTTGCTTATTTTCCTGTGAGCAAAGAAGTTCACAAAATCAAAAGGTTCGGCTTGTTCTTTCTTATGGAAGGTAGCTCCGCAATGATGGCATTTCCCTAAACCTAAATTTGAATTGTAGGAAAGACACGGATCTGATTTTTTCTTTCTGCTTTCAGAACATACCGGACACGTTTGAGCTACCTCAGCTCGCCCATTAACTTTTAAATCAAAAGCCTGATTTTTGTAGTATGCTGTTTCTGTGGCTCCCATATCTCAGAATAATTTAAGTTGATCCTTAGCCGGAAAAAGAGACTCATTGCAGGTAAGATACCAAGCCCGGAAACCCGTTACCTCGCATACTGTTTTTTTAATTTCCATTAAGCGGCCTGTTTGTTCAAGGTCACGCTTATACCGGGTAATACATTTTTGAGGTACACCTGTAGCCCTAGAAACCATTGAGGCGGTTGCAACACGTTTCTGCAAATAGTGGAATATGGTTTGCAGTTGTGTTCGATTGGTAGTTATATTGCGCATGCTTTTGGTATTCATCTGTGAAGAGTTGACTGCTTGCTAAAGAATTAAGAACCTTTTCGACTAAACCCGCGAAGGTTTTTTTTTGAAAAGGTGCTTACGGATTATACCTCATGGCATCGGTTATTTATTGAACTCGCCCCCATACTAGCAACCACTTATCAAAAAAGCTGATTAAATGATTGTTTATGGCATTTTAAGCATTCCTATACAGAGTCGAATGCTAATGACCTTTGATATTTTTTAACCTGAATAGAGCTGGCTAGAACGTATTGGCGGCCACCAATTTTTTGCATTTCGATTAGCTTTTTTGCAGCCCACGAATAACCAGTCGGTCTGGAGATAGAATGCTCTTGGCAAAATTCTTTAAAGGGTATTTTCCGGTCTGGGTCGTGCGTGATAACCTGCATTTTTATTGCAGCTATTTGAGCTACTATAAAATCTAGCTTAGTGTTGAGAGCCTCAAAAGGATTTAAGGCCTCATTAGGATTCTTCATAAAATATGAATTGGAGATTAGCCTTTTTCTGCCTTATTATTTTCGTGCAGGACGGGCAAGCGTGGTAAGGAGATTTTCCTTCAATAATTGGCTAGCGATTTCTGAGATAGCCAATTCATGTTCTCAGTAACATTGAATTTTTTTATAGGATAAATTCATCCTCGGGTGTAAAGATGGGTAAAAATATATTGCCTTACAATACTGTAAATAAATTTATTTGCTTACTGCCATTTGTGGCGCAAAGTCGAAATACTTTAAAGCCATTTCATTTAATTGCTCTTCGCTGGCTCCAACATAAAGCATAAACGACTTTTCAGTTTTATGTCCAGTGTACCGCATACAGAGACTAGCCGGCATAGGCTTTAAAAACCAACCGTAAAAAAGATTACTTGCAAACGTTCTACGCGCTGAGTGTGGCGTAATGGCTTCAAACTTTTTTTTGTATTGCGGTTTACCATTCCTGATTTTCACAACAACCCGATTTGTCAATCCGGCTGCCTCGGTTATTTCCTTCAAAGTGTATCTAAAATTTTGTTCAGAAATCATGTTAGGAAAATTGCCACCTCGGCTATCAATGATTGCTCGAGCAATGGGGTGAACTGGGATTTTACAGATAGAGCCTGTTTTTTCCTGCACGTAACTAAAAAACAGGATACCACTTTCTATCGTTAGGTTTTCAGGCTTAAAACTTTTAAAGTCTGAAATTCGACACCCTAAAAAACAAGCAATAATAAATATATCGCGAATGTCTTTTTTTGTACCACTCAAAACTAGGTTATTAATAGCCAAAAGCTCCTCCTTAGTAAGCGTTACGACCTCATTGCTTTGTGCTGTAACTGGCCAATATCTAAACCTGTCATTATTCATTAACTCATTCCGAAAAGCTAAATTCAAAACTGATTTAAGCTGCCTTACATGAGTCGTAATTGTGTTGGGATCAAGTTTACCATTTAAAAAATCTGTGAACTCATTATAGAATTGCATATCCATATTCTCAAAGGAGGCAGTTGGATTAAAGTCCTTTACCAATTTCATTGTTTGCCTCTTAACGGAAAGAGTTGAAGTGCGTAATTTTTCCCCAGCTCTAGGTTTTGTTTTACCATCAATGATCGATTGCCAAAATCCAAACAACTCAGTTTTACCTAGCGATAAAGTACGCAAAATAACTTTTTCAAGTTCGGGCTTTTGCTTTAACAATTCGGTATTTATTTGTTTTTCAAGTTGGAGTTTATCAACTCCAGCGGTGAGGGGAAATTTAAGAACCTTACCGGAGTTGTTTTTTAAATTACTGGGAATGTAAATATGAATTTCGTTATCGTGCCAGTCCAGCTTTTTACGTAAAAGTTTGATTCGTTTACTCAAAGTCTCATTAGAAACTGGCGTTCCTTCATCAATCAATGTTTGATAGGCATCTTCGGAAATTTCCAATAGGTGCTTTAAATCTTGACTTAGCTTATCGGATCGAAATCCTTTAGAGGCTACTTTCAGACCTGTAGAATACGTAAACCTGTGACTTTTAAAATCCTTGTGGTATGCTACAATTAAAGCCCATGCTTGCGGGTCTTTATTTTTTAGTTGGATGGTGAAATCGATCATAATAGTATCTTTTTTTTGGTTGCTAGTTCAGTTGCTAGTAAGTACCATTTTTGCCCCAGTTGCTAGTTCAGTTGCTAGTAAATATTTATTCAGCTTTACACAATTAAACAGCTAAAAAACAGAGCAATCGCACTTTATTAACACTTTTTGTAAAGGTACGTAAAAGGAATATAATAACATTCGATTCCCGTTGGGACTACATAGTTAAAGCTCAAATCCGCTGATATACAATATGTTAGCGGATTTTTCTTTTGTAGAGACTGCACCCCGTTCTTGATTCTGAAGTTCTGGTAAGAGTGCCATCATTTTATTTCAATTGAGCGCACAGATCTAATGACAAGCGAACGATGTCGTCATACAAACATCATTTTAGTATCTTTCATGAATGATTGCAAAGTAGTATCCGGAGTTTCTTACCGTTACATGTTTAAATTGGATACCCATCCTATCTGCCAAAAAGAATAAGAAATTATTTTAAATAGCTTGCATTTTTTGGTAAGGGATGGCAGAGTGAAAGTTATTTAACATCGCTTGTTTTGAACATAGAAATGAAGGGAGAGTGTTATTACATTCTTCATAAGTAGTGCGGAATTTCAGTACATTAAGTCAAAATATAACTATTGCCTTATGGCTGGCTATCGAACAGGATTACTTTTTTGTGGCGCGATTTTTTGTTTGATTCTGCTTGGAAGCTTTTCAGGCATGTTCAATCAGAAACCCCACCCTCTTTTTGACGGCAAGACTTTTCGGGGTTGGGAAGGGGATACACTTCACACCTGGCGCGTAGAGAAAGGCGCCATTGTGGGTGGTTCATTGACCCAAACAGTACTTCACAATGACTTTATTTGCACAAAACGCAACTATGCAAATTTTAACCTTAGGCTTAAGGTTAAGCTGGTTGCGAATTCGGGATTCATCAATGCGGGCATCCAGTTCCGCAGTCAGCGATTAGTGAACCCGGCCCACGAGATGATTGGATATCAGGCCGATGTAGGCCCTGGGTATTGGGGCAGCCTGTACGATGAATCAAGACGTAATAAAACCTTGATGGCACCCGATTCTCTTGTTTTGTCAAAACTGGTGAAGGGGAATGATTGGAACGAGATGGAAATCCGTTGTGAGGATCGTCACATACAAGTATATCTCAACGGGGTAAAAACGGTTGACTATTTGGAACCGGAACAGACACTTCCGCGAGAGGGTCTCATCGGACTTCAGGTTCATGGCGGAGGCAAGTTGGAAGTTTATTATAAGGATTTAATCATCACGGAATTACCATAGCGATTTTTGTAAGAATGCTGTACCATTACAATTTCCCTTCACTCTCAACTCAAACACATCGTTTCGCGCATAGTGCCCAATGGGATCAAAGTCCATTTTAGCTTTAATGATTTCGCGGTGATCGATTTCTGTAGTAAGAATTCCTTCTTTGTCGTAAAGCGGGCCGGCTAATTTTTTGCCTAATGGTGAAACAATACAACTGCCACCGCTACTTGGCAACGAGGGATGCTCATCAGCAATTAGTACTTGCAAATCTTTTGGATAGTGCGCTTTAGTTAAGTATTGATTGCAACCCAATACAAAGCAACGACCTTCACACGCTATGTGTTCCATACTGGCTTGCCAGGTGGCTCTGCAATCGGCTGTGGGCGCCAGATAGATTTCAATGCCTTGCTGGTACAAAGTTGTTCGCGCAAGTGGCATATAATTTTCCCAGCAAATTAAGCCACCAATTTTACCGAGTGGCGTATCAAGTACTTGTAAATCACTGCCATCACCTTCGCCCCAAAGTATTCGCTCGGCTGCAGTTGGTTTTAATTTTCTGTGTTTGTGAATCAGGTTTCCTTCCGGAGAAAAGTAAAGCAATGAACAATAAAGTGTGTCACTGATCTTATCTTTCTCGGTTACACCTACTACAAGATATGCTTTGGCTTCCTTAGCCGCGCGGGCAAGTTGATCTGTTTCTTTGCCGGGTACTTCAATAGCATTTTCCCAATAGCGCAAAAACATTTCCCGCCCTTCGGGCAAGCGACCACCTACGGTTGTTCCGAAAATCAGGCCACGTGGGTAGCCGGGAATAATTACTTCAGGGAATAAGATGAGCGCAGCTTTTTCTTTGGCTGCGTCTTGCGTAAGGCTAATTATCTTATCAACTGTTTGAGCTTTATTAAAAAAGACAGGTGCTGCCTGAACAACGGCTGCGGTAAAAATTGATGGTGTTTCCATGAATTAGAATTGAAGAAACTAAAAGTAGTAAATGCTGATGAGATGAAGACGTCATTTCCTTGGTCGGTAGCATTTACATACGAAATTAGACTATCCCTCTCGGTCTATATCTTTAAAGAGCGAAATTATACGTGGTCTGTGAGGACACAGACCACGGGTAGGCAAGCATAAAGCCTGCTGCAAAGAGTATATTTTTAAAAAGTATATTTTTCATGCCTGCATTAGCAAATCATACATGTTGTACAGCAAATTGAAAACTATACTCTATTCTTTCTCTTTCTCTTTTCTACTTTACCAAATGAATCAAATTCGATCACGGTCTTTCCATCTTCCCCCTGCGAAGCTCTCAGGAATACACTTAGCCCAACCTTTGCATGGGTACCGACATTTTGCGGAACAAAATCTTTGTCACGTTTCTTGAGATTACTCAGCGGAATCTGGATGCTTAAGTTTGTACTGTCTTGTAAGCTATACCGGCCTTCCAGAAATAAGGTCAGCACGGAAGACTGAACTTCCATCCTGCTAATATCCAGCTCCGTTCCATGAATGTTAAAGTCGGCCATGATCTCATCGAACCGAACATCCGTAAAGTCACGTTTTTTAAAAAGGAAATTGCTCATGTTTTCAAGTGGTTCAAAATCACTGATCCGTCCTTGCTTAACGTTAAATGCTACCTGACCTTTTAAGCGAGGCATCAGAACAGAAAAATTATTGTCAATGGCAGCCGTAACATCAATCTTGGCATTAAGCCTTCCTTCCATATTTTCAGAGCGAATCGTATTCTGTTTGAAGTTCTTAAACATCTTGAAAAATTCTTTTATATCCGCATGACGAACAAATGCGTGCAAAGCGAAAGGATTTACATCATCTGCCAGATTATAAACGGTGGATGAGAACTCAACTGTTCCGCCAGCCATTGACATTTTCATGTCATTTGTTTGCAGGGTATTGCCCGCCAGCAATAATTTTCCGGCAATTTCCGTTCCGTAGATGTCATTGCTTTTAAACTTATCTATCTTAAAGCTCAGGTCGAACTCTACCTTTTCATAAATCTGATCGAGCAAATCGGAAACTTCCTTTTTATCGCGAGCATTTTTATCCGCATCAACGACTTTTACTTTCTGTGCTAAAACTCCAGTAAAATCAAGGGAAGGAGAATAGATGTTTAGCAGAACCTTGCCCTGCTTTTCAGGAAGCAGGAAGAATGGGATGAAGCCTGTCACCGATCCTGAAAGGGAGATTGGATTTTTATTCATCCGCATCTTAATTCCTTTAATTGTAAACTCCTTCTCTGTAAATTGAAATGCCGCCTCAATATTGTCGAACACAATGTTTTTTGTCCGGTATGCCAGCTTACCGCCTGTAACAGTTGTTTCACCCTGAAGCTTGCCGTGATAGCGCGTTACGGCATCATCAAAGTATTCATTGAGCTTGCCTTGAAATTTTACTTTTGAAATAAAATGCCCTGCCATGAATTTAATTCTTGTTGTATCAACATTTGCATTTACTTTTTTAAGGTTCGAATTAAACGTTACATCTAAATTTAAGAAAGGATTGGTGAGGTCATAAAAGTTTGCGGAACCAGTAAAGGGCAGCCCTTTGATTATTCCCTTAACCGAGTCAAGCGTTACTTCCGAATTACGATCATCAAACCTGATCGCATTGTTTTTGTGATTTGTGAAAGATCCCTTAAGAGAAGCTTTCCGCAATGACAGCTTTTTCCATGCTACATCACAATTCTGCAATGCAAATGAAACATCTACGGAAGGTGTAATGCCCGGACCCATATCCCCTTTCAGGCGAACATCAATAACAACAGGCTTGGTGATCTGAAATTTGCTCAGACTTGTCCGCAACTGTCCGTTAACTACCCCAAGCCCCTCCTGAAAGTCAAGCTTGTCGGATTGAATGTTGATCTCAAAATTTCCGCCCGGCAAAAAGAACTGTAATGCACCAGAGAGGTTTATAGTTGATTTTTCCAGCGCGAGAGACGAAGCTTCAATAACCAATCTTTTTGAAGGGTAGAAAAATTCAACATTCAGATCAGCTTTCGTTTTCCTGTTTGCCAGAAAACTTCCCTTTGCTGCATTAAACATTAGCCCGACAAAATCAATTTTGCCTTTCACATGACAGTGCACAGATGTGTCTGTGCTGATAAGATGATTGCGGACACGCACAAACGTTGCCCCAAATGATTTTTCCTTTAACTAATCCTGAAATGCAACCTTCACGTTTCTGAAATTCATTTCATCGAAGTTTATAAAGCGAGGAGAATCACTTTCAGAACGCACAGTGTCAGTTGAAGCTTTCTTTTTGAAAACATCAAGATTCGTGTACCCGTCTTTGGTGCGGAAGATGAAAACTTCTCCATTGACTACATTAATCGATTTAATGCTGACCTGCTTCTGCAACAGCTTGAACGGCCGCACATTTAAATCGACCCTTTCCGCTCGTAGAAACTCGTGCTTGTAATATTGATAGCGCGGTCCGCGCAGGTATATATCTTTCAGGGAGAGCGAAATATTGGGAAAGTCATGTAGCAGCGTAATTTCAAGATCACCAATCTGCACTTCCCCGTTAACAGATTCTCTTATTTGCTCATTGACTTCGAAAAGAATTTCCGTTTTATAGCTGACAATAATCCCATATCCAACGAGGATTATTACCATAATGCCCACCAGCAGCCATCCCAAAATCTTTGCCAACCGCTTCATGAAAATTGTAAAGAGTTAAGTTAGTCAGAATTTTGACAGTTCAAGCATTCACCCAAATGATAGTAATGATAGTGAAATGTTGAGAATATCTAAAAAATGCTTTTCGATGACAGTTGCAAGTAATCCCTTTTTTCGCCTTTGCTGTTCTTTACCCACAAACTAGATTAACGTGGAGATAAAAGATTTGTAAATGAATAGGAAATAGGATGAAGAAAATTGTTTACGCAAGAGAGTTTGGGATTTTTGGCTTACCAATAAAGGATAAGGGCAAGGGAAGCAAATCAGGAGGCCATTTTACGTTAGCCAACTGGATTGAGACGTTCGGGTATTTCATTACCTGAATCAGAGTTAGTACCTTCACATCTCATTAACGTTTAAAATCATTCAATCTTATGCTAAAGAAAATCTTAATAGGTATTGGCGTTTTGCTATTTGTTGCGGTAGTATATTTTGGTTACGGAGTTTTATTTCCTAAGAGCCCACCCACATCAACGTCATTCAGTAGCAATGGCCTGAATATCAAAGTAAGCTATTCGCAGCCTTCCAAGCGGGGTCGTTTAATTTTTGGTGAAGAAAAAGATGGTGCCCTGCAACCGTATGGTAAATATTGGCGACTTGGCGCCAACGCAGCAACTGAGATAACATTTAGTAAAGACGTTACGTTTGCTGGTGAGACAGTAGGGGCTGGAAGTTACCGCATGTATGCCGTCCCTGGTGCAACTTCTTTTAAAGTAGTATTAAACTCAGAAACAGGAGTTTACTTTGCTAATAATGAACCGGATTACACTAAGGATATTTTAAAGGTTGAGATTCCTCTTCAGGATGCGCCAATGGAAACTGAAAAATTTGTAATCAACTTTGCGAGCGACTCGGTAGGCATTAATATGGATTTTGTTTGGGATAAAATAATGGCACGCGTTCCCATCACGGTTCTATAACATACTATGGCGTTTTCAAAACGTAAGTGGATTTTACTCCCAATAGCCATACTTATTTTTTTAGGATTGGCCTATTGGATGATCGGGAAAATTCAATACCGGAACAATGTGATGGACGTAGAAGACTACGAACCCATCTCAACCTTAAAAGTTCCGGAACATAAACTCACGCGCGCAAAGTTTCCGTTCATTGATGTGCATAACCATCAATGGACAATGCCTGTTCAAGACCTCGATAAGTTGATCACAGAAATGGATTCTCTAAACATGGGTGTGATGGTGAATCTCAGTGGCTTTCGCGGAAAGTATTTGGAGTGGTCGTTGGACAACGTAAATAAAAATTATCCAAACCGGTTTATTCTTTTCTTAAATATAAATTTCGAAAATCTGGATGACGCAGGTTGGCCTAATGAAACGCTGGCAATGATGGATGAAGCGGTGAAGCAAGGTGTGCGCGGTTTGAAAGTGTACAAAGGACTTGGCCTTACTGATAAAGACAACGAGGGAAATCGAATTGCCATTGATGATCCACGGCTCGATCCCATTTGGGCAAAGTGCGGTGCCCTTGGCATTCCGGTACTCATTCACTCGGGCGAACCAAGTTCATTCTGGAATCCTAAAGACAAACATAACGAGCGTTGGCTTGAATTGAAACAAGAGCCAAGTCGTTACCGCGATCCTGCAAAAGTACCACCCTTCGAGCAAGTGATGAGTGAGCAACATCATGTGTTCCTCAAACACCCGGAAACAAAATTCATCAATGCACACCTTGGGTGGTTTGGCAATGATCTGGAGCGATTGGGAAAACTTTTTGATGAACTGCCCAATGTATATACCGAGCTAGGTGCAGTGCTGGCCGAACTTGGGCGACAACCAACGGCCGCTCGAAGTTTCTTAATCAAATATCAGGATCGGATTATGTTTGGCAAAGACACTTATAAGATGCAGGAATACTATACGTACTTCCGTGTTTTAGAAACTGGGGATGAATATTTCGATTATTACCGCAAACGCCATGCACATTGGAAGATGTATGGGGTGGAGTTACCAGACTCTGTGTTACGAAAAGTATATTATCAAAATGCTTTACAGGTGATACCGGGTATTGATAAGAGTTTGTTTCCAATAGGTGAATGAACCGTAAAATTCGATAAGCATTTCAATACTTAAAAGACTACTATGAAAAGAAGAAAATTTGTAACCACTGCTATGGCAGCAATCCCCTTATCCATTAATCTTAGTCAGGCAGAGGCAATTCAACGAGATGATAAGGGCTTTAAGATCAATGCAGGCCAAGGAAGAATCCATGGGCATATTCAATTAATGGGTGTTAATGTTAACATCCTTGATGTTAAGGTATCGGGTAGGGATACAGACGGTGATATAGCCGTCTTTGAGCAAACAGGACTTTCGCCTAAACACGGAACTCCCATGCATGTGCATCATTCGCAAGATGAAATCTTTTTTGTAACCGAGGGTGCTTACGATTTTGTGGTTGGTGGTATTAGACATAAACTTACCGTTGGTGACAGTATTTTTCTTCCAAGAAAAACTCCCCATTCATGGGTACAGGTAAGTGAGCGAGGAAAAATGATAGTTACCCTTCAGCCTGCTGGACAATTAGAAGATTTTTTTGTAACAGTTTCGAAATTGAAATCTCCACCAACAGATAAGGAGATGGCGAAAATCTTTGAAGACAACGGAATGACGGTGGTTGGTCCACCTATTGGTGTAGAATAAAACTGACCTGCAGAGTGTTAGCCTTTTTATCTAATAAAGTATTCGAATAGTTTGTTAACACTATTAACTAATAGAATGATGAATCCAGTTAATTTTCAAACTGTCGATTGGCAAATTATTCCTACGGAAGAACATATGGGTGAAACGGGAACCTCTTTTTGGCAAACCCTTCAGTTGGGTGGGCTTCGTATTCGGTTGGTTGAATATTCGCCCGGTTACATGGCAGATCATTGGTGCCAAAAAGGTCATATTGTTCATTGCCTTGAAGGTGAATTTATTTCAGAACTAGAAGGTAAAAACGATGTGCTGTTGACAAAAGGAATGACCTTCGTAGTTTCAGATAACATGAGTTCACATCGGTCAACATCGAAGAATGGAGTTAAACTTCTTATTGTTGATGGAGATTTTCTGAATGGAAATGAGTCTCAGTAAATTTATCTGAGCGGTAGTTTGATGTAGAGCAATTAATTTTGATTACCGCATGCAAAACTACTTTTTGAAACGAAAGCATTGCCTGCAGTTTAAACGTTCGTCAAAGACCACATGAGATCAGCGGCTTTGAAGAAGCGCGACTGGAGTTAAAAAAAAGGTATTTTCCATTCGCCCATTTGCTCTATAAAAATGCGGATGGAATCGGGAAAGAAAACAATACAATATATAATTCCGAATAGGGCGCCATAAAGGTGTGCATCGTGATTGATGCCATCGTTTGATTTTCTTGAGCTGAAATAGGAGTAGATTAGGTAGCCAATTCCTAAAATAAAACCAGGAAAACAGAACACGCCATATATACAGATGTCCCGCAAGGGTAGAAATAATATGCACGCAAAAACAACTGCCGATACGGCTCCGGAGGCGCCTAAAGAATTGTAGTGAATATTTTTATGATTTTTTATTACCGTTGGGATATCAGAAACCACAATACCCAATATATACAAGGCTATAAAATGTACGCTACCTAAGCTCCCAAATATTTCCTTAAAAATGTACTCTAATTGGGTTCCAAAAAAATAAAAAGAAAACATGTTAAAGATCAGGTGCATGTGGTCGCGGTGAATAAAGCCTGATGAGATCATTCTATAATACTGGCCTGAATGAACCACCTGGTAAGGGTTCATCATAAGGCTGTTAAGTATAGCGGGCTGTTGCATGGTGTATAAACTTACCGCTACGGTAATGATAATGATGATTAGGGTGATAGTAACTTGCATCGCGCAAAATACAACTAATTTAAAAGAACTGTCAGATTCTGGTCGCTGGATACTCGATTCTGTCAATGCAGAAGCTAATGTCAAGTCAATGATATTTTGATGCATCTTCAAGTTCTTCAAGTAGTGTCGAATTGAAAAATATCAATAGTAACGCAAGTATCGGCTTGTAGCCTGTAGCTTGAAGCATTTTAGAGAACGACACAATCAAATTGACAAGACAATAGCGCTAATATCCAGCTCATCAGATCATAAGGGCATCTCTAAAAACCCTTGCTCTCATTACCTCAACCCCTGTCCCTTCTCCAAAAGTGAAGGGTAAGCGGAGTTTTTAGAGATGCCCATAATTATGCTGCGCGACTATTTGTTTCGATAACAGAAAATTGATAAACCAATACACGGAACATAAATACTTTATCCTTTTCTTATTTTTTTCCGATCTTTATCGAGGATTGAATGAATACGTGGAGTGAAGCGAATTGCATTATTGTTTATTGGTTTATTGCTTGGCCTGTCAGCATTGGCTCAAACGGCTATTGTAGATGATCAGGTTGACGAACGGATTTTTCTTTTGAAGGATCTTGAGTTTTTTATTGACTCAACCAACTCACTTACATTTTCTCAAATTGTTGATCCATCCTATGCTGATAAATTTCAGCGAAGAGAATCGTATCAAAATAAGGATTATCAATCAGGAAACTCGTATTGGATTCGGTTTTCCGTTCAACACAATTCATCAAATAAAATCTGGCTTATTGAATTCTATGATCAAACAATCGATTTGATTGAGGCTTATTTGCCAAACGAAAATGGAACTTATAGAGAATTAGTACTGGGTGATGGGCATCCTTTTAATCAGCGATTTTTTTCTCACAAAAATTTTGAAGTACAACTAGATCCGCGCTCTGATGGTACAGAGTATTACTACTTTAAAGTACAATCCCATGAATTTGCTGATATCCGCATCGCATTTCGGTCAGTTAACCGATTCATGTTTTATGCGCTAAATGAATATTTTCTGTTTGGCACTTTTTACGGGATGATCTTCATTATTGCACTTTATAATTTTCTCGTCTTTCTGGCTATTCGTGAAATCAAAAATATCTACTACATTTTTTACATAGTAAGTGTGGCACTCTATGCCATGAGTTTGGATGGTATAGGCTTTCAGTACTTATGGCCTAACCACCCGGAGTGGAATAATTATACTAGTGGAATATTTCTTTACTCGTTAATTTTGTGGGCGCTTATTTTCACCAGACGGTTTTTGAGTACTCGCGCTAAAGCCCCCATGCTTGATAAAGTGCTCAAGGCTATGATAGGGCTTCGCACACTAATTTTCTTATTTGAGTTTTTCTTTTATCCTGAATTTTTTGCGTTTCGTTTCATTGAGTTACTACCTCTTTCATTAATTTTTTATACCGGTATTCGGGTTTGGTTGCGAGGGTATCGCCCTGCTCGTTATTTTGTAATTGCCTACGGACTTTTACTGATTGGGTTCTTTTTGCGATCGCTTGTGTTTTTTAATGTAATTGAATTAACGACCATTTCTCACTACAGCCTTCACTTTAGTTTTGTTGTTGAAATGTTGTTTCTAACTCTTGCGTTAGGTGATAGAATTACTATTCTGAAAGACAATCGCGATCGCGCGCTAAGAAGAATTATCCATCAACATGAATTGAACATGCAATTGAAGGATAAAGTAAATAGGGAGTTGGAGCAAAAAGTGAGTGAACGAACCTCAGAGTTGAACAATAAGAATGGTGAACTTGAAACAAGTAATAATAAGTTGGTGATACAAACTCATGAAATCAATCAGATCAACTCGGTACTTGACCTCGACAATTGGAAATTAAAGAACCGGATAAAAGAGGTATTGGAAGAACGGTTGATGGAAAAAT
>Ga0163148_10003532_pt1 | contig 17157 bp, 19 predicted proteins | sample OliLakLV19MP7P2_FD_148606 | JGI IMG/M metagenome (GOLD analysis project Ga0163148, IMG submission 148606) | Freshwater microbial mat bacterial communities from Lake Vanda, McMurdo Dry Valleys, Antarctica- Oligotrophic Lake LV.19.MP7.P2 | ecosystem: Environmental > Aquatic > Freshwater > Lake >...
TCTCATTTTTCTTAAAGAGATTTTTTTAGACTGGAATAATATATTTGGAGTATTCTTAAATCTCATTTTAGTAATTAGTTTGCTTACAGGACTTTTCACAGACGCAAAAATTCCTTCAATTATAGTTGCAATATTTGCCATAGCTTTTTCTTCGTATCGTGTCTGGTTAGCAAAACACAAGCAATTACTTACAATCCAGGAAAGCACTGTTGATATTCAAATTAGACCCAAAAAAATAAACCACATGATGCTCTTAGAAGTATTCAATAATGGGCAAGAAGATATTCATTTAAAAGAAGTCAAAGTTAAATGGGAACAAGTTGAAGGTCCACAAGAACGAATATTAAGTAAATTTCTAGCTGTTAATGCAAATGTTGTAATGGATTCACCATCTACTGAAGAATTTTTAGTTTCAAAACAGAAGTTACTTGCAACAGACCTTCCAAATGGTTCTACTAATAATGAACTTAAAGTAGAAATTTTGGCAGAAGGATTAACTTCAAAAAAGGAATTTAGAAAGGAATGGACTATAGAAAATTATAATAATTACTGTGAGGAGATAAAATTAACTTGGATATGAAGGAAAAAGAAAAACTAATAAAACTTTTAGAAACGGTAATCTTCCCAATTTGATATTTGCGGACCTTAAAACATTTCAATGGTTAAAAACTTCAGCTCCAAAACTTTATGAAAAAGCTGTAAAAAGATATGGAATTGGAGGTGGAAATTTTACAACTGCATTAGTTTGCTTCACCTCATTGGATTTACTGGCACAAATTTACAATTTCTTAAGAAAAGGAATGCCAAATAATGAACAGAAATTGCAATGGGAGACAGCAATGCAAAGTAATGATGAACTAAATACCCTTTATATTGATTAAAAAGCTCTAATTTCTCATCTGTATCATTTATAAATATATATTCTGTACTCAACATCAACTCAAATAATGTTCTAACAAGAATAAAGGCATCCTGACCATTGCCATGATTACATAAAATCATCACAGAATTTGCTGTTTTATAGGACTTTATCAGGGCAAAGACTATATACCATTGAGCTACAGTCCAATATTTTTATACCAACTATGCCAAGTGATTCTTCATCTTCTTTAGTATAGTAGGTGTTCATATTATCTGCCTGTTCTTTAGCAGTCCAACCTTTCGCACCAAAACTTTCAGCCGGAAAGTCTAAAAATAAAGATTCAAAGTTTGTGTAGATTAATATTCCCTCTACAATAACTGTAAGAGTATTTGTTTGTTCAGGTAATTTAGAGAAAATTATTTTATCTCCAAGGTTAATGGCTTCTCTCTTCTTATCATAAAGTCGTACTTCGATCGTCTTAATACCGTTTTTGATAAGATCAAACGGCGAGGAGTTTAACTTCATTTCGTGTGTCATATTTGAATGTTATGAAATAATCCTGATATTTTAACATTATCTGAAGCCAAAAATATTGTGAATTCTACAATTGTGACGACAAATGCAGCATGTTGAACTCCGCGTGACTACTTTGATGGGATAAGTCATTATTTTTGTATTATAATAAACGCACTCATCTCTATATTTATATTAATTTACATTGTATAGCAATATATGATTGAGATTAGTACATATACATGATATATTATCTATGGCCGTTAACTTATGGTGAAAGGATAAACCTAAGTGGCTAAGAGAAAATGTAGCTCATGCAAGGGCAACGGTAAGTGTTGGATTTGCAAAGGTTCAGGGCAAATCAAAGGAAAACCTCCTAAAGGGGTCACTCATCAATGTCCTTCATGCTATGTTCCTGGTAAGGGCCGATGCCGCGTTTGTGGAGGCTCTGGCGAGGAATAGGTCTTTACTGAAGAAGTATTGACCAATTAACAAGGGCAGCGTGTGAATGAACTTCATACGCTGCTTGAACAACTTTCTTAAATTTAATACTAAAAGTCTTGATTAAAAGCTACTCAAAAAAATTGACAGAAGAGCTCGAATATGTCGACAGGATTAGAGATGGATTAGACCTGCCTGTAGATCGAAAAATTAGATTACTCGTAGCTTCATTAAGGTCATTAGGATTTATAACAACAAGTTCATGTAGCGGGCATATTTCAAGAGGAACTCCTTATGTGGATATTAGTTCTATAGAATCTCTTCAATTTGAAAAAGATACTAAAGTTCAAAAGGCCATAGAATTGCTTTTAGATAATCCTGATAATTTAAAACATCAGATAGCATATGAAAAATTATGCACGAAACCAATAAGATATAATTTATTAGAAGCAAATCGATTATTAGATCTGTTAGCTAATTTTTATAAGGATAAAAAGACTTCAACTTATGTTCAACTAGTAGTTGAGAGCATTGGAGGAGGGTTAGGCGGATATAGAGTATACCCTCAGGGTAGCTTAATTATAACATTAAAGACTAGATATGAAAAATTGATTTGGTTAAAGTCAGCTCAATCAGAAATGGATGCTTTTGCAGAATTTCTGATAGATAAGTTAAAATAAACTTATGAAAACTATTGATTCAACACATTACTTGATAGAAGTATCTATTGACAATGAAAATCTTCCAGAGGAATATCCTTTTGATTTGCCTGTAGTAAAAAATTTAGAAAAACTTACATTTAATCCAAAAATCACATTTATTGTTGGTGAAAATGGTGCTGGAAAATCAACACTTCTTGAAGCATTAGCAGTTGCTATGGGATTTAATGCAGAAGGTGGGAGTAAAAACTTCAATTTTAAAACAAAATCTACACATTCTGAACTTCATAAGCGAATTAAAGTTACAAAAGGAATAAAGTTACCGAAAGATGGATATTTCCTAAGAGCTGAGACTTTTTATAATGTTGCAACTGAAGTTGGAAATTTAGCTGAGTTTGATGCAGGATTGTTTTCATATTATGGTGGTAAATCTTTACATGAGCAATCACATGGGGAATCATTTATTTCTTTAATCGAAAATCGATTCAAGGGAAATGGATTATATATTCTAGATGAACCAGAAGCTGCACTATCGCCTGCAAATCAGTTTAAACTTCTTGTTTTGATTCATGAATTATTGAAGAAAGATTCACAATTTATTATCGCAACACATTCGCCAATAATCTTAGGTTATCCAGATGCTGATATATTTATGGTCGGCAAGGATTCTATTGAAAAAATTAAGTATGAGGATACTTCTCATTATCAATTAACAAAATATTTTCTGACAAATAGAGAGAAGATGTTGAAAGAATTATTGGGGTCAGTTGTTAGAGCTATTCATGAACCGAAAAATTGAGTATAGTATTAACTTAGATAATATTAAACTACTTTTGAACAGATCAAATATATTTATTTAAATCTTCGTTTATTCAAATTCAGTCAGCATAGTTCTTAAGAATTTTTCAGCCCACCTTTTTCTCATATCATCTTCTAGGTTTTTCCAACTTACTAGTTTTCTGCAACAGAAATACAGAGTTATTAAATTTAACCTCCTTTGATCTATCTTTTCTCTTCCAAATCCATTTAAGAAGGATCCATATAAATTAACATCATCATTCATTTTCAAACGATAATAGGCGATATCGTACATAGGATCCATCGACATACCGTTAAAATCATAAAGAATTACTTGATTACCATCGAAAAATACATTTTCGTTATCAATATCTCCATGAGTTAGCACTCCAATTCCATCGTAATTGTATTGCGAAATTAAGTTTTTTATTTTTTCAATTTCATTATCTGAAAATCCATACTCCTTTACGATATTCCAATTAATATCATCAAGATTAAATTGGAATTTATCCTTTATACATTCGTATTCATTAGATTTAAAATACCCAAAGCCGTGAAGTTTTATTCCTTGAAGCTTGGAGAGTTCTCTTCCAAGCATTTCTATAGCCTTCTCAGTAATAACATTTTCTAATATTGGAGCATCTATAAAATCTTGAATTTCAAGATGTAAATTATCATCAATACTTTCGTAGTGTATTATTCTTGTTGAGTTAACTCCGTTTGCTTCGCATAGCTTCAATGAAGCCACTTCATTCCAGAATGCAGTTATATCTTCTACAAATTTTAGAATAAATCTCTGATCCGTTTCGGGAGAAGTGATAACAAAAACATAAGACATAACACCTATTTCAAGATGTTTAAGATGTATTATATTTAAATTTGATAAAGCTGGGATATTCTTTAATGAATTTACAAGAGAATCTTCGATGAAATTCTTAACTTTCTCAGCAAAATCAGTTGATCGTCTCTCTGAAGAGTCTATATTCCCATCTAGATTTATTTTCATAGTTATGAATATTATCGCATAACAGGATAGACAACTATATTATTTATGGCTCATTGTTTTAGAGCTTCGTTAGAGTTAAAATATATATATTAAGATAATTTAAAAATGACAAAAACCGAAAACCTAAAAGCAATACTTCTTGACGTAGATGATACTCTATTTCATCTAGAAGGTGGCTATGCAGAAGGGTTAGTTGAATATTTGCAGTTATTGCAAAGTAAAAATATCAAGGTTTCCCTCTTAACTGCGAGAAATAAGTATTTCGTTAATAAAATAGTTAAGAAGTTAAAACTTAAAGACCCATTAATCCTAGAAAATGGAGCTCAGCTTTATGATCCAAAAACAGAAGAATCTGAGGTTCTCTCTAATTTTGATAAAATTTTACTTGAGACTATTTATGAGAGCATTAAAAAATTTGAAAATATAAGAATAGGTATAAATACGACAAAAGGTTTTTATGTTAATGAGAAGTATTATAATGAGCTAGAAGCTTATTTAGGCAAAGAAGATCTTTATAGAATCGATGACAAAGTGATGTTAGAAAGTGTCTTATCTATTTGGTTAAGAGATTTAAAGAGGGGGATGGTGGATGAGTTGATTAATTGTCTAAAGGAATATCATATCATAAGAAAAATAGAAGAAAGTGATAATTTATATTCTTTTTTTATTTTAGATGAAAACGCTAAGAAGGAGTTAGGCTTTACTAAATGGTGTACTTATTGTAATATTTTACCAGATGAAGTCCTATTTATAGGGGATAGTAATTCTGATCTAGAAGTCTCTAAAATAGTAAGAATAAGCGCAGCTGTTGGAAATTCAACTTCAGAGTTGAAAAATGTCGTCGATATTATAGCTAAATCAAATTACGGAGAAGGTGTATTAGAAATTCTTAAACAAATCTTTAAATTTTAAACAAAGAAGATGAAATATATTATTATAGCTAGGCACACAAACAATAGAAATACTGGCGACGAAGGGAAGAAACCTACTGATGGACCTATTACTGATATTGGAAAAATACAGGCAAAAGAAATGCAAGAATTCTTAGAAAAGTATAAATTTGATTCTATATTTACTAGCCTATATCTTAGATCAATTCAAACAGCAGAGATTATTAATGGTGATACTAAGGTCCCATGTGTTAAAACTAATGCATTTAATGAATATATGATGCGTGAAAATGGTGAAAGTGTTGAGGGTGTAGATACTGCTAAAAGTAGAACAATGACAAAATTATATTCAATCTTTGACCATTATGACTCTATCTTAGTAGTAGCTCATAGTAGCATCGATCAAACAATTTACCAGTCACTAACAAACATTAAATACGAAGATTCGATCAAGTTATTTAAGAATTATGGGGAAGTGAGAGTCTTAAGATACGATTATAAAATGGGAGATAGTAATTGGATAGAAATTGAAAATTTTATACCAAAACAAGATTAATAAAATTTTATTGTTCAGGTTCGGTAAATTTTCTCAGCATATCATTAAGTTTATCTCGATCTAATCCACCTTTTATCATAAGGAATTTAGTTCCACTTTGTTTTAATTGTTTTATAATTTTTCTTGCATTTAATTCAATGGCATCTATCCTTGTGTTGATATATTGAGTTCCCAGAGCAGATTCTTGTTCCCCCAGTACATCGGGAAGATAAAGTTGACCCATTCGACTCTTTTTTATCGTTTTTAGAATTTCAGTCTCTATTTTTTCTGGATCAATATTAGTAATACTATAGTCAGTTGTAGCAGCGTTCAAATCCATAACAAACCAGTATTTGATATCTCTAAAACCTGAAGCAATATTAAATCCCGAATCTTCAATTGCACCAGCAGTAAGCATATAATGTTTTTCTCCTGAGAATTCATACTCCTCCTTTTCAGTTCGTAGATTATAACCATCAGTTTGAATTCTTTGCATTGTCTTTTCACCAACATTTATTTCCGCAGGGAACGGCAACCAACCTACTCCATCACTGCTAGAAGTTAATATAAGATCATCATTTGCCAAATAAGCAAATGGAGAGTTTAGCTGAATCACTGTTGATAAAGTCATTGTTGTTTTTCCTTTTTTCCCTTTTACTCCATCCACCTCTTCTCCAGAGAATATAAAACATGAATTAGTCCTTTGATCTACAATTGCATTAGAGTGAAAAACAATTAAGTCTGGATATAATTTTAAATATTCGCTAAAAAGTATCTTTCTAATCAAACAGGAAATACCTATGTGTGGAATATCACCAATCGATAAAACTGTCTTCCTATCTTCAGGACCCGAGATATCTGCATGTAAAAATCTGGATGGCGAAAAGTAAAATTTATTATCTTGGACTTGTCTTATCGAGTCAGTAGCATAAAGATATTCATATTCTATTTGAATATCAGATAATCTTTGTACTAATTCTCCATTATCTCTAATTCCTTGAACAAGGAAGTCACTTCGATTATCAGAACTTTCTAAATAAGGTTGACTTTTAGATTGTCTATAAACTCGATTGATGTAGTCCCTAGTCGAATCTGACGGATAACCGTAAGTTATTTCAACACCATTTATATTTAGAGTTTCATATTGTAGCTCAATAGTTTCAAGGTTCAAAGCTTCTATTAACTCAGTTTGTTTAATTTCCATTTGTTTCATCTAAAAGTTGATGTATTTGCTCTTGGTTATAACCTCCTTGAAGGCGATAGAACTTACCTCCAGAATTTTTAATTCTTTCAAATGATGCCTCTACAGATGTGGGGAAGGTGCTATCAACCTCCTTAAGAATAGCGGTGGTAATCTCTTCACTAATTAATAGGGGAGTGAGAGATTGCGCTAAGCGTCTTTTGCGCACACTTTTTTGTAGTAATATCATTGCATCATCATCAGACAATTCATTTAAAGAATATTTATTTTCTATGTTTAAATCTATATCAAACCAATCAAGTTGTTCATAATTTGTGTCTGAAGTTCTAATGTCAGAGTTTCTTAAGTCTTTGTTTGTTGCAAGATGAACTCTTTCCTGTTTGTCCATGTAAAACTCTGGTTTGACTTGAAGCTGAGTACCATTTTGGGAAAGATACTCTATGGTTCTGCTACGTATTGCCACTTCAGCAGGCAAGGGTAGTAGTTCTAAAGATTTAGGAGTTATTACTATGTCATCATTTGAGAGGTACGAATATTTTAGTTGCTTGTCTGCAGCAAGTGCTAATGAAATAGTCGTTTTACCTCTTCGACTACCACTACCTATGCCACCAGAGCTAGCAAAAATTATTGTTCTTTTATTTTCGATATCATTAATTGCATTTCCATGAAAATATTGAGGATGTAATCCTTTCGAAGAATATCTATCAATTAAAAACTTTCTTATCATACATGAGATAGAAGCAGAAGGGATTGTACTGTATATTTCAACAATCTCGCTATCGTAGGGTTGAAAAGTAATATACCCATGTGGAGATACAAAGTATTTACCTTTCTGTCCAATAAAGACTTTTAGACCATATACAGGAGAAAACAAGCATTGCTTCTCAATTGCTTCTCTCATTTGAGAAATTTCTAATTCTGAAACCCTCTTAACTTTGATTCTAAATTCTGGCTGTATAACTCTTTCTCCATCTCGAGGTCCTAATAACTCTTCAGCATAGTTAATAGTCTGAATTTCATCAGAATCGACTGCGATATCAATTCCATTGATTGACAGAGCTTGTGAATTCGTAAAATTCTTATCAAAGTTTTCCAAAGGTAATTCAGTTGACATATGTATTAAAGCCTTTCACTGATTTGAATTTGGAAACAATCCCAGAATAAATAAAATTGTATAAAAAGATCATCAGATGCTTTAAATTAGGGCGATATACAAATATGCTTATAGGAAAATATATGAGAGTAAGAATCTTGTTTAAAGCTGAGTAAAGTACCAGGAATAATGTGTCCTTATTTCGCCATTTCTTATAGATCAATGGATATAGTATGGGTACGAATTCAATTATTAATGTTAATAAAGCAAGCACGATGCTAAATTTAATCAAGATAATAGATAGAACTAGAAATAAAGGAAATGCTGTTACCTGCTCAAGTACGGGTAATTTGATATCTTGGTTCGTAAAATACCATATAAGCCAGTAGTTTCCTTTAATCTCTGACAAAATTTTAGTTGACCATGTTTTTATATCTCTGAAATGATTATGGAAACCTATATATGTAGGAAGATAATAAAAACTGAAACCACTATTTAATTGTTCAACTTGCCAAATTAAATCCTCAGCTGCAAAATCTACTTTGTTAATAAATCGACTTAAATCTAATACTTTACTCATATCTAAACAACTGAATCCACCTGAGAATGTCGTGTAATTCTCAAGATTTATTTCATATGGGAATTCATTCTTTTGAAAAATTAATTTTCTTCTTAAATCTAGTAAGTGGTTTAAATTATAAATGTTGTTACTTGTAGAATATTTTCCACAAATTCCTATGATTTTTTTGTTATTTTTAAATATATTTTCGACTTCAACGATATCTAATTGCTTTAATTCGATATCACCGTCAACTATGAATAGTAGATTACCTTTGGCATTTTCAATCGCTAAATTTCTCGAATTGGAAATACCACGTTCATTCTCAGTTTTATAAAAAATCTTATTTGTATACTTGCTAGCTATTTCGCAGGTCTTATCTTTTGAATTATCGTCAATCAATAATATTTCAAATGATTTTAAACCTAGAGAGAAAATACTTTTTAAGCAGTTTTCGATAGTTTTTTCCTGATTGTGAGTTATAACTGCGAAACTAATCATTGACTTAGAAATTCTAAAAAATTATATATTCTATTAGCATGTAGTTTTTGGCTAAAGACTGATCTTTTAGCAAAGGCTAACTTTGAATATCTCTTTTGATCCGATAGAATTGCATCTATACTAATTGCAAGATTACGAGGTGATCTGTTCTTTAGAATCACTCCTGCTTCTTTAACATACTCAGCCATCGAGCCTTCATCCAGAACAATACAAGGTTTTCCAGCATATATGTAATTAGGTAGTGTTCCTGATCCTTGAAAAACTTCATTGGTATTTTCAGGTTGCTGATAAAGAAAGACACCAATATCACTCATGCTGCTGCAAATTCTATACTCTTTACTGTTTAATTCTCTATCAATGAAGTCAATATTTGTATTCTGATTAGAGTATTTTTCTTTATCAATTCTTTTACCCCAACCTCTACCAGCAAAAATGATGTTAAGAGGCGTTTTAAGATACTTAATTGAATCAAGGAGTAATTTGTGGTTTTTATAATTTGAAGGGTATCCAGCCCAAATTATCGTTTTTTTATTGATATCTATTTTGATTTTAGTATTTGATATAAAGTTTTCAACATCTATAGAATCTACAACTTCATTCGAATGAGTTTCAGGGAGATAGTCAACAATATAGTTTTGGGGAATTGAGTAATTTTTGATCCAATAATCTTTTGCAAAAGTACCAAAAAAGAATAAATTTGGAAGCTTTAAAGTAGTTTCTTTAACTTGTTTTGCTATATCAGGATTTATAATATAGTCCGAAAATAGATTCCATGACAAATAGTGAACGAAATATACAAGCTTGCTGAAGTCGAAACCTAAATTTTCTAAATAGATCGGGACTAATTGTTCAACGTCATTTTTCCCATAGTGAAGAAGAATATAGTCATACTCATTCCAATTGAATTTAGAAACTCTCTCATTAAATTTTATTATTAAGTCTTCATAATTTAACCATTTCTTATCTTCTGGATTATAAACAGATTGATTTAGTCCAGTACTGAAGAAATCTATTTTTAGATTTTGCTTATTTTTTAAATTTCTAATAATAGCGTCAGTATATATATTAATACCTCCAGCTGTAGGACCCACAATTAATATTTTCATACGATATCATTGTAAAGAATAAGATTTCTTAGTGTGAAATTTTTAAGATTAAAATTTTCTGTATTTTGAAATTTAAAGCTTTTTAAGTGTAGATTTTTTATAGTGTTTACTACTTCCAGAGAATTATTCGATGATTTAAGAACACCCCATGTTTTATCAAAATATTCATTAAAGACTAGACAATCAGCATTCGCTATTACTGGTATTGAGTTAGCAACTGATTCTAAAATAACTAGCCCAAAACCTTCAAACCTTGATGTATTAAGTAATAGGTCAGCTTTTCTCCAAAGTGAAATTTGTTCTTCTCTTTTTAAGCCTTTTAAGAAGGTGCATTTATTTTGATAATTTGTAGTCCATTTTATAAATTCATCTGCCCAGCCCAAATTAATAATAAAATTAAATTTATCTGGAGATTCTTTTACAATATTTTCAAGTAAATCAAATCCTTTCATTGCAGTTTGTTTTCCTACCCAAAATATATTGATAGAATCTTTATTTAGGATATTTTCGATTGGATAATTTTTCATTTCGATCCACTCGTTACCTTCTCTTATTAAGCCTGAGTTTAAGTAGTTAACACTTTCAATTTCTTTTAATCCTTCAATATCTATTCCGTTTAAAACGACCTTGATGTCTTTTTTAGTCTTATAATTATCTATGCAATCATGTTTTGCAAACTCTGAGACAGCGATCAGCAAGTCTGCCCTATTTATCAATTCCTCTTCAAATGCATGATAATCCATAGTGTTAAATAAAGTTTTTGCTGTTGGTTCTAGGCGAACTACAATTTTTGCTTTTCTAGAAGGGATTTTTGAATATTCTAATAATTCATAACCCCATGATGAACATTCAACAATATCAGGGTTTATTTTATGTAATAAATTACTGACATTAGTAGAATGTTTTAATTTATCTTTTTCATAAGGTGCTTTAATAGTTCTGACTCCCTTGAAGTGAAAATCATTCTGAGTTATCACGAAAATTTCGGCATTAGGTGAAGATTCGGTTATTCCACGAATAAGATTTTTATATAAAGCACTTACCCCACCCCGCTCTATATTTGCAATGTCTTTATGAACAAAACAGATTTTCATTTTATTAACTAAATATTAAAAATGTGTGCCATTTTAACATTCCCACTGGAGGAAAACATTGTATTGGAATACAAATTATATTGTTGAATAAAAACAAGCACAGCAAATATTATCGAAGATAATTATAACACTTAGGTGGGGCTATGTCGTTGAAGTCTGATGACAAAATTCATGGGGTAGAACTTGGAGTCGTGTTAGAGAGCTACTCATTCAGAGGTTATTAGATTACTCTCTATAAGACTACGTTCTTACTGTTGTAATAAATTTACCAGGTAAATTTAAACTGTAACAGGCATATTTATTTTACAAATGTCAGGTCTCCATCTAGGCAAGTTTTCCCTTGACCACTCAGTCATCCCACCTTTAACTGAATATGCTTCAATACCTTTATTTCTTAAAATTGAAGTCGCAAGTTTTGAAGAATTACCTCTATAACAAACAACCATAATTCTTTTCCCATGAAGTTGATTAATATAATTTTCAGGATTTTCCTCTAGTTTTCCATACTCAATATTTACAGCATTTGGAATATGAAAATGTTCAAAGTCATCACTATCCCTAATATCAACTACAATTACACCTTCTTTGGATTGGATAGATCCACTTTCTAAAAGTAATTTCCAAGTTTTCTTTGCATCTTCCTCAAAGACTTCCTCGTATGCTTCATTTATAGTAATTTCATATTCTGAAACATCGCTAAATTGAATTTTCTTTGATGATTCAAAGTTGTCATGTAAGAACTCTTGATTTTCAATTGTTGGAAATTCATTCTCATCTAAATATTCAAAGTATTCATTTATATATGGGAATGGAGAATCACAGCAAATAAATACACAATTAATCTGACCATCTTTATTTTTTAAAGAATCAAGTTTCCCTGCTTTTTTAATCTTATCTAAATAATTATATAAGCCTTTTAAAGCAAAACCCGAACTTGGACCAACAACAAATCCATATCTGCATAAATCTAAACTTACTTTATAAGAATCTACAGTTCCAACTTCCTCTACTTCGTCAACTATATTTTCCCAGTCAAAGGCTATTTCTTGTAGTAAATTCCTTGTTCTTGGACCTGGTACAGGATTATTTGAAAGTCTAACAACTCCTACATTTTTTATGTCTTTATTTTGATTTTTTAAATATCTTCCTGTTCCAACCATTGTTCCAGTAGTTCCGAGACCAGCACAAAAGATTGAAATATCACTATTCATTTGCTCCCATATTTGCTTACCAGTCCATTTTTCATGTGCTTTAGGGTTATCAAAGTTGTCATATTGACCAGCATTTAACCAGTTATTTTCATTAGCCCAAACTTTAGCTTTATAAATACCGCTTGTTTTGTCAGATGGGTCAGGGCATATTGGTTCTTTATTTACTATTACTTCTGTACCAAATAGTCTAAGCATCTTTAACTTACCTGGTGAAATTTCGTTTGATACTACAGCTTTTGTGGAATTAATTCCTAATAGTCTTGCAATTATAGCCAATGAAAATACAGTATTCCCTGAAGAATTTTCAATAATTGTTTCAACTTCATTTAGTTCTCCCCTTTTTTTAGCTTCCATAAGCATATTATATGAAGGTAATGACTTAACATTTGTTAGGGGTAAGGTATTCATTAACTTTGCAAAGATTCTAACTCCATCATCTTTGAATGGATTTAAAGCACTTGGAAGTTCAACTAAAGCAACGGGCGGATTATTATCTGGATTAAGATAATTTAAGACTGCATTTTCTCCACTAAATACATTTTTATTATTCATACTTCTTTACTAATTCATCAAAATTAAAATCAAAATCTATTTGATCTGAAAGATCCCCAAATCTATCTTTAATATGTCCTTGATCTATATATTTTGTATGGAGTTTATACAACTTCTTTAATCGTACGTTATATTCAATTTTGATATTTGAAAGTTTTGCGTAAACATTAGTAAATACTTTTTTGCTTTGATCTTCCAATTTATCAATATTTAGCTCACTTTCGCCTTGCTCAACTTCTCGTATATGATCAGAATTATATAAATATCCAAGAAGTTTATTTTGATCGATATTCTTTTCTATAAATTCCTTATCCTTTTCAGATGCAATCTTATTTCCTACTATAAAAACTACGTCCCAAATTCCTGCTTCTTCCGACAGAACTTTATATTGCTCGTAAATTTCAAGCGACTTCTTTGTAGGCTCAACTACTAAAATAATCATATCAAATTGAGCATGTAAAGTACCTGCAAAGGCATCTACCCCTGCGACCATGTCTACAATTACAGTAGAGTCTTTGTCAATAGTATGAGAAAGCATGCTTTCAAGGACGGCTAAATTATTATGATAACAACTAGTACCAATACTATCGGTATGATATGAACCAACGATTGAAAGAAGTATATTATCTTTTCTTGTTGAATAATTCTTTAATATAAAGTTATCTGAATCTTTGACAACAATAAAATTTGAGTTTTTGGTTGGTGGAGTAGATTTTTTGAAGTGCGAAACTTCTTTAATCTTGTCACTATCACCCATTAAATACTTCTTTATATCTTTTTCTGGATCAGGATCGGAAATATGTTTAAGATTATTTACGTTTATACCTAGTTGTTCAGCTAAGTGCATATTTAGATCTGCATCAATAGCCCAAATATTTTGTTTACTATTAGCTAAACTATAATGTGTGAATAAAGAAGTAAAAGTTGTTTTTCCACTTCCCCCTTTCCCAACAAATGCAATTCTCATAATGATTAAATAATTAATTAAAATCTTACAGCCAATGTCTTTGCACTTCTTCTAGAGTTCTATTCCCAGAATTAATATCTGTTAACATCGCATCAACATAGGAGTTTATTGTAAGAGGATCTATCATCCAACGATATTTTTCGCCAATCATTGAATATAGTATTTTAGCCAACTCTTGCTGATGTTCATATGCCTTCTTAGTCACATTGTCTAAAGGCATATCTTCTTGAGTACCATTTCCTAGTGTTTCCATAATATAAAATGAATAAAAAATTAATTACTTACAATCTATACATTTACCTTTCAAACTAAGTTCAAATTCTTCAAACTCAACACCTTTAGGTAAAATACTTTTTAACTCTTTGGGGTTAACATTAATAGGCAGAACTTTGTCGCAGTTATTGCATATGAAATGTTGATGATTATCACCTTGATGGATAAGCTCATAGTGCGAATATTCCTTATATAGATGAACTTCTCGTAATGTACCTTGTTTGACCAAAGCATTTAAAGTTCTGTAGACCGTTGTCCTATCAACATTAGAAAGAGTAGTACTAATTGCTTTAGCCGTAAGTAAGGAACCATCCTTAAATAGTTCTAATATTCCTTCCCTTTGTTTAGTATTGTATTTAATCATAGATTTGCAACTAAGTGGCGTAATGATAATGCAACTGAGTTGCATTTGTCAAGTATTCTATAAAGATTTGCGGATAATGTTATCTCGTAAGCTTTAGTTAACTGGGATAGCAAGGACTAGTCAATCTGTTTTCGAACTTTGTTGTAAAGGGGCAAAAAATTATATCCTATGAGCTTAATGAGCCTTTCAAAACATAAGAAAAAGTGGGGATTATTCAAATGGGGTATAACATGGTGTAGAGTTAGAGAATTATTTATACAAAGTTTATTGAATTACTCTTTATAGCTTTTGATGTATTTTTCACTTTTACTCTAACCTTTTCAAGTAGTTCTTTATCCCATTTCACATTTTCATTGCTATCATCATAAAAGCTTAATTTAACTTTTAATCCAAGCTCTCGTGCTTTAAGAGCGTCAGAATATTTCTCTAGTTGTTCGTAAATCATAGCTAAATCGCCATAGATTGCAGCTAAGTATTTTCTATCTTCACCTGATAATTTTTCGCCTGTTTCTACTGCCTTTAACATTGCTTCTTCTGCTAACTCAAATCTATCGGAATGAAAAAACTGCAAACCTATATCATGCCAAACAAAATCGGGCACTTCATTGTTTTTGGATAAATCTATTATTTGACTATATACCTTATCAGTCATGTCCATAGACTTATGTCTAATTTGTGCAATCTTTTCTATTGATTTATGGAACTCTTCAATATAGTTAAGTTCTTTTTTTTTCATATTATTTTATTAACTTTTCTAATTATAACAGGGAATGGGGCTGAGTTGTTACTCAGCCCCGTAGCTAACCGAGGTCAGCTACTTGCAGCTACGAGCGATGTCTACCATACTTGAGTAGGACATGTCGTCGTTGTGATACTAGTGGACTTTCCGATGAAAGTCCTGTTTCTGTTTCGGAGTAAGTCCGACTTCTTTCGCAGCGTCGTTCATCCTCTGATTCAGGCTGGGGCGGCGTTGGCTTTTGTTAGCTTCGGCACGCTTCCGACTCTTCCCACTCTGATCGCTCATTTTGTACCTCCAGGTACATTGTTAACACAGGAGTTATTCCATGTGTTATATATAGTTATTATAGCGCCAATATCCACGCAATACAATAGGTGTATTATCATCCCTAAGTCTAATATTTTAGACATTCAGCAAAATTTAAAAGGTCAATTATTTAATAATAAATTCTATTGGCATTTGTTGATAAATATTAGTGTTAATACAATGAAAATTGAATATTATTTGCTCCGATGAAGGAATATTAGAACTCAATCTAGCTTAATCAGTTAGACTATCAATCATTGGGGTCAGTTGTTAGACCTATTCATGAACCGAAAAATTGATTTTAATGTTAATCTTGATAATATAAAAACTCTTTTTTCTACTTCTGCTCTTTCCTTAGCTTGAAACTTAGTGATTTTACACTTCCACATGAAGTATAATTGCCGTGTTATCTAATAATAAAGAAAGATGTAATGAAACAATATTTATATTTCCTACCAGAAGTAACTTATAACAACGCTCTCCAATATTACGAATTAGAACTTCTAAGAAATTCTGACCACTCCAAAACTTTTCTTTTTGCTGGAAAATGTTCTTGGGATATAACTCAAACCATCAGTCCGAATCCAAATCAAGGAAGTGTTTACATCTATTTTGAATCAAAGAAAGAAATTGACGATAAAAGTCACTATAATAATGTACTAATAATTGCACAGATTATTGCATTGTCTACTCAAATATATACCTTGCCCAGACAATTAGAATTAAGTGAAGAAGCAAGTTTTGAAAAGATTAACGAAACTTTTGGAAGTGTTAACTTTTCTAAACCAGAAGTTAGCTTTAACGGGATTGCCTATGGTTCATTAGAATATTTGCCAACTTTCTTTACAGCAATTAATAAGTTGTCTGAGAATGACTTCAAAAAATTTCAAAATGCTTTATACACTTTTGCACTTTCAAAAGAAATAGAAAGGTATCCAAACCCACATCTTAAATATACCCTACAGATGACTTTATTTATAAGTTCTCTTAATCAACTTTCGGATGATGTTGTTTCAAAATGTGGCGGTAAATTGGTATGTCAGAAATGTTGCAAAGAAGCTAATTTAGAACATAGAGATAGTAGCGAACGTAGTCAGATTAGAAAACTTATAGGAGACTGCTTCAAAGATACAAGTGAGGCAAATCTTAAATTATTTTATTTAAAACTTGCAATGGATGCTTACGATAACATTAGGTCAGGATTCCTACACTCAGGTAAGCTGTCGGGTTTGGAATTTAGCGGTGGATTCTTAGCAAATGATCTAGCTGATACTGAGGAGATGATAGAAAACCTTATAAATCTTCAAAGACTAAATAGCATTGTCTTAAGAGAATTTGTGACGATAAATCAACCTAAATAACTTTATAAAGATGTAATGAAACTCAATAAAAAAGTAAATTCAAAAAAAGAAAGAGTAATTTCAATGCCTATTTCTCAGGCTGAAATTAAAACACTGCAATCACTTAGTAATGTTGCACTTCCTAAT
>Ga0163148_10003533_pt1 | contig 17156 bp, 21 predicted proteins | sample OliLakLV19MP7P2_FD_148606 | JGI IMG/M metagenome (GOLD analysis project Ga0163148, IMG submission 148606) | Freshwater microbial mat bacterial communities from Lake Vanda, McMurdo Dry Valleys, Antarctica- Oligotrophic Lake LV.19.MP7.P2 | ecosystem: Environmental > Aquatic > Freshwater > Lake >...
AAGAGCCCACGCGGGCTGAGATATCGCCTCATCTGGGGGTATCGGGTGGAGGCGGGGGTGGGTTAACTTGCTCGCAGGAGCTGCGGCGTTTCCGCGTCGCCACGCCCCAGAACATCACGGCGCAATGCGTTGTCAGCCTGCAGCCGGGATTGCCCCCAACTCCAGGCCGCAGGCCGCAGGCACTCGACAAGGTTGTGGCCTATTGCGTCTCGATGCCGATCCTCACCCCGCAGGCTTCGTCCTCCAATGCATTCCGGTTATGATAGGGCTTTTTGTGCAGGACGGGCGTGGGCGCTCACAGCACCCCGACGCGCGCGACGAATGAACCGGATTCCGCATGGCCAGTAAGAATTACGACGACCTCTCCCGTGAAGAACTCATCCGCCTGCTGAGCGCCCGCGACCAGCGCGACAAAACCCGCTTCGGCCTCGTCTGGGAAGCCAACGAAATCGAACGCGAAAACGCACTCAACAACGACTTCGTCGCGTTGGACTTCATCCCCGAACTCTCGTGTGGTGGCACGGGCGTCCCGCCCGTGAATGCGCCCACGGGCGAGACGCCCGTGCCACACGCCTTTAAAAACCTCATCATCGAAGGCGACAACTTCGACGCCCTCCGCTACCTCAAGATGTGCTTCGCCGGCCGCGTCAAATGCATCTACATCGACCCGCCCTACAACACCGGCAACAAAGACTTCGTCTACAACGACCGCTACGTCGACAAAGAAGACCTCTGGCGACACTCCAAATGGTGCGAGTTCATGTTCCAACGCCTCACACTGGCGAAGGATCTACTCACGCAGGACGGCGCGATCTTTGTATCGATCGATGACAACGAGGTTGCGACGTTGCGACTTATGATGGAACGAGTGTTCGGAGCGTCAAACTTCGTCGCGACGCTTGTATGGGAGAAGGGAAAAAAGGGCGGACCCAAACTCTTTTCGGTAACTCACGAATATATCATGGTTTTCGTCGCCAGCGCATCGACACTCGAAGCGAGCAAGACGGTCTGGCGAAAGAAAAAGGCCGGGGTCGATGAAGTCTTGGCGAAGTACGAAGCTATTCGCAATGAGTTTGTTTCGGATCATGACGCAATCGGTAAGAACATGAAGGCATGGTTTAGGTCACTAAAAGCATCCGATCCCGCGAAAACAAACAAGCACTACAACTGTTCTGACGATCGTGGCCTTTATTTTCCCGACAACTTTCATGGTCCGGACGATGGCCGGGATAGCCGACCGCGTTACGATATATTTCATCCGGTAACGAGCAAGCTCTGCAAAAAGCCATCGACGGGATGGCGCTGGGAGGAGCCAACCACGCTTGCAGCACTGGCTGAAGTGCCCCCCCGCATCCACTTTGGCAAAGACCACACGACGATACCGTGCCGCAAGAGCTACCTCTTTGAGATCGACAGCGAATTGATGCAAAGCGTCTTCTATAAAGACGGTCGGTCAGCGACCCTAGAAGTGGAAGGCATATTGGGTGCTGGAGCCTTTAGTTTTCCGAAGGACACTTATGTGATTGCTGATCTTATCCGTCTGTGCTTGAACGGTGACAAGACAGGTCTCATCCTCGACTTCTTCGCCGGCAGTGGCACGACGGCGCACGCGGTGCACAAGTTGAACAAGGAGGACGGCGGGAACCGGCGGGTGATTCTGGTGTCGAGCACGGAGGCGACCGACGACGAACCCGACAAGAACCTCTGCCGCGACGTCTGCGCCACCCGCGTGCGGCGGGTGATCGAGGGGTACGCCCCCACGGGCGAAACCAAAGACGCCGTGCCGGGCCTGGGCGGGGATTTCGCCTACCTCCGCACGCGCAGGATCGCGCCGGGCAGATTGACGGATATCGACCACGCCCAAGTCTGGACGGCGTTGCAACTGACGCACATGCCGGTCATGAAACCCTTCGATGAGGCAGAAAGAATCGCGACCGCCGACCACGAAGAGCAGCGGCTGATTTACGTCCCGCACTTCATGAGCCGTGACGTGCGGCCGCTGGTGAAGCGGGTGAAGGAGCGGCCGAGCGTGATCGTCTACACGTGGCAGATGGACTACGTGCGGAACAAACTTCGCGACTGCAACAACGTGCAGGTGGAAGCGATCCCGGACGCGCTGGCGAGAAGGTTTGGGATTAGGATTTGAAACCCTGAGTGAGGTAGGACCATGCGTTACAGTCTGGATTACCGAAGGGAAGCACAGACCGCGCTGAAAGCCATGTCGCCGGACGTTGCCAGGAGAGTGACTCGGAAGATCGAGCGGATGTGCGGCGAGCTTGCCGGTGACGTGAAGCGCCTGACCGACTTCTCGCCCGCGTACCGGCTGCGAGTAGGGGATTGGCGGGTGTTGTTCGATGTCGAGGGTGATATAATTGTGGTGCATGACGTAAAGCATCGATCCAAGGCCTACTAGCGATTGGAAACCATAACCATGCTGAAAACGAAATATGACGTGTTAACTCGAAATGGGAGGGATAAGTTCGTGGTGATCCCCATGTCCGACTACGAGGCGCTTCTGGAACGCCTGGAAGACGAGCAGGACCTACGCGACTTGGAAGCGGCGCGGAAACTCAACGCGGGCAAACCGGGTATTTCACACGAACAAATGCTGAAAGAACTGGGACTGAAGCCGACCCGGCGCAAGGCCAAGGCCCACGCCTGACCGACGGCATCCATCGACATGATCTCCCTCAAACCCTTCCAACAACAAGCCGTCGACAGCGCGGTGGCGGTGTTCGATTACATGCGCGGCGTGCTGGACCACACCGGCGCGGACGAGAACGCTCGCGCGACGGCGATCCACGACAACGGCTATCTGCTCATCGAAGCCCCCACCGGCAGCGGCAAGACGCTGATGGCGGGGCATATCGTCGAGCGCGTTAGCCTGAACGAGAAAGTGGTGTGGTTCTGGTTCGCGCCGTTCAAAGGCGTGGTCGATCAGTCGGCGGCGTTTTTGCGTGAACAGTTCACGGGGTTGCGATTGCGCACCATGACCGACGACCGCAACCCGATCGGCACGCGATCTGGAGATGTGTTCGTGACGACGTGGCAACTGGTCGCGACGCGCGTGAAGGATCGGCGAAGCGTCCGCCAGAACAGCGAACAGAACACCAGCATTGATGACTTGATTCTGGACCTCCGCGAACAGGGGTACCGCATTGGTGTGGTGGTGGATGAGGCGCACCACGGTTTCCATGGTGAGACACAGGCGGCGGTGTTCTTCAGACAGGTGTTGAAGCCCGAGTTCACCGTGCTGGTGACGGCCACACCGGACGATGCGGACTTGCGCGACCTGAAAGAGCGGATGCAGATCAGCACGATTCACCGAGTGGGCGTGAGCCGGAACGATGCGGTCGGGCCGGGGCCGGAGGCGGGATTGATTAAGAGCGGCGTGAAGGCGATCGCCTGGCGGGCGGAAGAAGGCTCGGACGTGCTGGTGGATTTCGAGCAGACTGCGTTACGTGACGGGGCTGAACTGCACAAGTTTCTCAAGAGTGAATTGAAGCGCGCGGGGGTGAACCTCACGCCGCTGATGCTGGTGCAGGTGGACAGCAGCAAGAACAGCGTGGAGCGGGCGAAGGCGAAGCTGCTTGGACTGGGATTCATCGAGAATCAAATCGCAATTCATACTGCTGATGAGCCGGACGCGGGATTACTGGCGATTGCCAACGACGAAAGTCGGGAAGTGCTGATCTTCAAGATGGCTGTAGCGCTGGGATTCGACTGTCCGCGGGCGTGGACGCTGGTAAGTATGCGCAGTGCGAAGGACGAGGACTTTGGCGTGCAGTTGGTCGGACGCATTTTACGCGTACACCGACGATTGCAGGGAAGAATCGTGCCCGAGGCGTTGAAGTTTGGGTATGTGTTGCTGGCTGACATCGACTTACAAAGCGGCCTGGATACCGCAGGGCAGCGAATCAACCGAATCAAGACGGAACTGGCGACGGTCAGCCCGACAACGGTCTTTATCACGAACGGTGAAAAGCTTCGGGTGCAGAGTGCATCGGATGGAGGGACGTTAACCTTTGAGACGGTTCCTCCGATCGGTGCGGTGTTCGAGCCGCCACCCGCATCGGCGCTGGGCGAAGACGGGAACGTCGACCCGGTGCAGGGGACGCTGTTTGCGACGACATGGGCACCCACGGAGATGCGCGAGCACTTGCGCGCGTTCGTCGCCACCCCGCCGGTGAAACAGAAGATCTACTTCTACCCGATCCGCTCGAATGCGCCGCGGGTGTTCAAAAGTCAGGAGATGCCCGACGACGTGGACGTGACCGAAGAGGACGTTGCCGGGAAGTTCGAGGTGGAGGCGGGCAGACTGCTCGACGCGGTGCTGGCCCGCGAGCAGGTTCGCGTCACCAAGAAGACGCTGGAGATTTTCACCAGCCAGACGCAGATGGAATTCAGCTTTGCCCCGCCGAGTTTGGAGGAAATGCAAAAGAAGGCATTTGCCGCGCTCCGTAGTCACGGGATGTTCAGTGCCAAGGCATTGCGCGAAGCGCTGGCAGGCAAGTTGCAGGTGATGCTGGAGCGTCGAGGGGTCGAGGATGCGCGCGACTGGGGGAAGCTGAACAACTATCTGGACATTTTACTCACTCAGTTTCCCGAATTGTTGCGCAATGCCCAGAAGGCGGCGCTGGCTGCGCGGGCGCAGATCATCGAGGCCAAACCGTTACCGGATCATGTGCAGTCAGACGCGGCGCTCACAACGTCGGCGCGCAATATCTATGGTGTGATTCCCGAGCACCTCAACTCCTGGGAACAGAGGTTTGCGGCGTGTCTCGATGAAGACGACAGTGGAAACGTGTTGTGGTGGCATCGAAACCCATGCCGCAAAGATTGGTCCATCAACGTGCTGCTGGAATCGGGGGCGGGGTTTTTTCCGGACTTTGTGGTGGGAATCAAAGACCGACCGCGCGAGCAACACGCCCTATTGGCTGACACCAAATACGCCTATGACACCAATAAGGAGTTGCCAAAACTGCTGGCCGAGCATGCTTCTTATGGGCGAGTGCTCATCCTGGCGATGGACAGCGCCAGGAAATGGCGGATCGCCAAAATCGAGGACGGCACCGGTCGCGGTGTGCTGGGGAAAGCCTTTCAACTCTCGGAGACAAGCCGTCTTCAGTAGAAGTCGCGGTATTTATTACAGTAGATCGATCGTCTCGTGCGGTGGAGCAGAAAGACGGTTGGTGTCGTGAATGTGCTACCGGCGGTGAATGAGCGCAAAGCCTCGGATGTCCGGGCATCAAGCAGCGGCTTCAAGACTTCGCGCGCAACCTCGAGACGGCACTCCTGGAACTTGGACTGCGCCATCCGAAAGTTCCATCTGCGCCAATGGAACTTCATTTACTTCAATCGCAACTTCATATACTTCCCTCAGAACTTGATCTACTTCAATTAGAACTTCATAGACCGCCCGCGGAACTTGATTTACTGCCCGCGGGGTTTGATTTACCTCCCGCGGAACTTTATTTACTTCCCGCGGAACTTGATTTACTGCCCGCGGAACTTGATTTACTGCCCTTGGAAGTTCCGCGGGAAGTAAATAAACCTTGGTTACCTGTCCTGATTGCTCATCGACCTGCAAGGCAGGCCCGCACGCGGGATTTGATCGGACGTGGGGCAGTAGGCGGTGGGCGGTGGTGAAGTCGCTCGCCGGGTTGGTCGATCTTTAAAGATATGGATCAGATCGTACTGCGGGTTACGCATGAGGCGGGGCTGCTTTCTTCGCCGGCGCGTTGCGCGCCGATTTCGCCGCGGGTGCGCGTTAACATTCGGCCCGGGACGCTTGCAGATATTCCGTTTATCGATCGGCTGCAGAAGGCGCAAACGCGTGAGGTGGGGTTTTTGCCGACGGCGGCGCTGGAGGGGAAGATTCGGCTGGGGGAGGTGCTGATGGCGGAGCAAAACGAGCCGCGAGCGTTAGCGACGGGGTTTTCGCCAGCACAGGAACCCATCGCTTACGCTAGCGGCTCGTTGGGTTATCTCATCGCGGCCGACAGGTACTTTAAGCGGGATGAGATCGGGTACATCACGCAGATTAATGTGTTGCCCGAATATCGCAGGTCGCTGGTGGCGGCGGCGCTGGTGCAGGCGCAGTTTGATCGGTCGGCGTATGGGTGCAAGCTGTATGGCTGCTGGTGCGCGCAGGATTTGAAGGCCAACGAGTTCTGGGCGGCGATGGGGTTTACGGCGATCGCGTTTCGGACCGGGTCGCGATCCAAGGGCAAAGACGCCGCGGGGAAGAAATCGCCGCGCATACATATTTTCTGGCAGAAGCGCGTGCGGGCCGATGATCTGACAACGCCGTGGTGGTATCCAAGCACGACCGGCGGCGGGGAGTTGCGCGAGGATCGGCTGGTGTTCCCCATTCCGCCGGGTGTGAGCTGGCGCGATGTGTTGCCGGCGGTGCTGCCCAACGAGCCGCGCGCGTTAGCGACGGGAGTAGATCAATTGCCCGTCGTCAGTGCTCAAACGCCGGTGATGAAGAAGAAATCGAAGGCGAAGACGCACCTTGTGAAGAAGCTGGTCGAACCGCCGCACATGAAAGGCGGATTGTGGTGGATGATAGAGGTGTTGGTTGAAGAGCCGGTGAGAAAATCCAAACCCGCGAAGCCGGCCCGTGCAGCGGCACCGCTCGACCCGCGCTTGAAGAAGATGGCGCGCGAATTGCGCGATCGATGGACGGAGCAGTCGGCAATGATTCTTCCGGGTATGGCGAAGCATGATGTGCGGCGGAGCATCGCGGCTTCAAACCAGAACTTGGCGGGAGAATTTGGGCTGGGCGGCGAATCAGGTCTGAAACTTCCCATCAACCTGGCGCTGTCCGAGGCGGCGTAACGACAATGCTCGCCCTTTCCATCCGCCAACCGTACGCCGAGTTGATTCTTCGCGGGATCAAGACGATTGAGTTCAGATCGCGGGCAACGAAGATCATCGGGCAGCGGTTTCATATCTACGCAGCGAAGGCGAAGACCCGACTGCCGGCCTGGTCGGATGACGTGCAGGTGGGCACCCCGCCTCCGTGGATGATCGAACTGGCAAAGCAGGTAAAACTGATCCCCCCCGACGCCGACCTGGCCACCGGCGTGATCGTCGGCACTGCGGTGATCGAACGCATCAGCCAAACTCACGACGGATTGTGGCAATGGCATCTGGCGGACGTGCGGCGCGCCAAGACGCTGCGCAAACCGAGGAAGCAAGCCCAGCCGGTGTGGTTTCGGCCGTTCTAAGGATGCGGCCCCGCCGAGTTGTGAAAGCCGGCCGGGACGGAGGTGCTACAGGTGAATCGCCCGATTCCCCGCCACGCCCGCGGCTTCCATGACGGCTTCCGACAAAGTCGGGTGCGGGTGCATCGCGGTGATGATTTCTTCTTCGGTCGCCTCCAGGTTTTTAGCCAGCACCAGTTCAGCGAGCAGTTCCGTCACGTTCTCACCCGCCATGTGAGCGCCTAAAAGTTCGCCGTACTTGGCATCGAAAATGAGCTTGACGAATCCTTCGGTCTCGCCGGCGGCCAATGCCCGGCCGCTGACGCTGAAGGGGAATTTGCCGACGCGGATCTCGCGCTTCTCTTCGCGGGCTTTCTTCTCCGTCATGCCCAGCGACGCCACCTGCGGGTGCGTATAGGTGCAGCCGGGGATGGCGTTGTAGTCGATCGCGTGAACCTTCAGGCCGCAAATATGCTCGACGCAATGCACGGCCTCATGATGCGCCACATGCGCCAGCCACGGCGGGCCGATGACGTCGCCCATGGCCCATACGTTTTCCATGTTGGTGCGATAGCTTTTGTCGACCTTCACGTGGCCCTTCTCTAAGCCGAGGTTCACGCCGGGCGCGATCAGGTCATCAAGATTGCCCGCGACACCGACGGCCATCAGGCACACATCGGCCTCGATGGTGATGGGGCCTTTGGGTGTTGTGACCGAGAGCTTTACTCCATTGGCGGTTTTCTCGACGCGGTCGGTCTTGCTCTTGGTGTAAATGTTGACGCCGCGCTTCTGGAACGCGCGCTCGAGCGCAATCGAGCAATCTTCGTCTTCGATCGGCAGGAGATGATCGAGAAGTTCGATGATGTGAACTTCGGTGCCCATGGCGTTGTAGAAATCGGCGAACTCACAGCCGATCGCTCCAGCGCCGATGATGGCCATCTTCTTCGGCTGCGCGGTGAGCGACATGGCTTCGCGGCTGGTGATGACAAATTTGCCATCGAGTTCAACACCCGGGAGCGAACGAGGCTTGGCGCCCGTCGCGATAAGGATGTGCTCGGCGGTGAACTCGGCCGCGGTGCCGTCGGCTTTTTTAACCTTCACTTTGTGCGGTCCGGCCAGTTGGCCAACGCCGGCTTCGTGCTTCACGCCGTACTTGTTGAACAGGTGTGCAATGCCTTTGGCGAGCTTCTGCGCAATCGCGCGGCTGCGCGCAATCGGCTTATTGAAGTCGATCTTGAGATTGTCATAAGAAATGCCCCATTCGGCGGCGTGATCGCGCACCTTCCGCACGAACGCGCCGGCATCGAGCAGCGCCTTGGTGGGAATGCAACCCCAGTTGAGGCACGTTCCGCCGAGGTTTTCTCTTTCGATACAGAGAACGCGCTTTTTAAGCTGCCCCGCACGAATTGCGGCCGCGTACCCCGCGGGCCCGCCGCCGATCACGATGATATCGAAGTTATAGGTTGGCATAGATGAGCGCGATTGTAGGGAACCGCCGGGCGCTTGTCATTTTCGTTGATGCGATAAACAATGACGTGGTGAAGAGCGAACGTCGCCCGATTCCTGAGGATTGGCTGGCCGAGTTTGAAGCGGCAGCCAGGCGTCCGTTGGCGCAGCGATGGAAATATGCCTTCATCAAGACATACAAGCCAGTGATGGATGATGCGACGTTTCGATCATTCGAAACAATGGAGCAGTACCGGCAGTGGTGTGAGAGCAATTTGCCGAAATGGCTTGGTTATGGGCGTGTTTGAATACCATCACGCCGCTCGTCGCGAAGTGTCTCGCGATTAACTTCAAACCTTGTCTTCGATGCACCTCGACTATCGCGAAATGCCTGACTGTCAAATATCATCAGGCATGCGGTGTTGCCGAACGACGCCGAGCAGTTTCGCGAAGTCTGGATTCGTACGAGCAGCGTCCTGGACGTGCGAAATGATGTGTTCCGGGTGCCGACTCAGAAGGTCTTGAATCGGCCCGGCATCGACTCGCGATGTGTGCATCGGCGTGCCCGGAGCAGTGACTTACTTTATTCGTTCACTTAATCGTGAACCCCGCCTTCTTCAGCGCATCGCTCGCTTCCTTGACATTTACATCGCGCACCATGATGTGATCGGTATCGTGCGTGCTGATCGAAATAATCGGGATATTGACGGCCGCCAGCACCTTGCTTAGTTCGGCCAGGATGCCGACCAGGCCGAAATCGAGCGGGCCGAGCACCTTGAACGTGCGCCAGCCGCGTTCCACTTTGTTCACGTCACGCGGCACGGCGGTCTCGTCGCAGATGATCGACAGTTCTTCCTCGGTCTGCGTGAGCGAAAAGAAATCAGCGCTGAGCCACCACGGCCCCGGCCACTGGTTTTTCTGGAAGCGCGAGATGGCCATTTTCTGCGGGAGGATGGTGAGGGTGAGGTTCATTGCGTGATCAGCCTACTCTTCTTTAGTTTCGCCGCCATACTTGTGCAACCGCCGATAAAGAATCTCTGGATTTCGTGCGCCCTGCAGAACGCCAAGCACGATGATGTGCTCATCCACAACAAGATATGGAATTGAAAACGGGAAGCGGTTTAGTCGAAAGCGCCGCGCCTCCCCGACCACAAACGGCCAGCGTAACGGATGCTCGGCAATCTGTGACAGGGCATCTTCTAATTCGTCACACAGCGCCGCGCTGAGTCCGAATCGTTTCGCATCATACCATCCCTTTGCCTGACGCAGGTCGGTCAACGCTTCGGTTGTAAGCAACACCTGGCGGGGCATTTCATTTTCCGAACAATTCGCGTTTTACATCTTCCCAGCGATGCACGGCTGTTGGATTGCGATGATAGTTTGCCAACCGTTCTGCAATGAGTGTTTGCTCCGCATCACTTAGAAAATCTTCGTCTAATGTACCCAATATTTCGTGAGCGAGTTTGAACCGCTCTTCCGGCGACATCTCCTGCGTCTCAGCAACCGTAACTCGTCGGGCCATGACTTACCTCCGCAACAACTATATTACACCAGCATCATCCCCGGCTCTTCCAGAAGCGAGCGCAGCGTCTTAAGGAAGTCAGCGGCGGTGGCGCCGTCGACGACGCGGTGGTCGCTGGAAAGCGTCACGCTCATGATGGTGCGGGCCACGATCTCATCGCCACGCACGACCGGCCGCTTCTCGGCGGCGCCGATGGCCAAAATCGCCACTTCCGGCGGGTTGATGATTGCGGTGAACTGGCGTATGCCGTGCGTGCCCAGGTTACTCACGGTGAACGTGGCGCCGGTCATCTCGTCCTGCTTGAGCTTCTGTGTGCGAGCGCGATCGACCAGATCGCCCGACCGCACGCGAATCTCGGCCAAACCCATTTTATCAATGTTCCTTAGCACAGGCACGATCAGCCCGTTTTCCAGTGCAACGGCCATACCGAGATTGACATCGCCGTAGCTGGTGACTTCGGCCGTCTGGCCGTTGTAGTGGCTATTGAGGATCGGGTTCTTAACCAGCGCCATCGCGACGGCCTTGGCGACGAAATCGCCGACGCTGATGCGCACGCCGGATTTTTCAAGTTGTGCGTTAACGCGGTCGCGCAGGCCGACGAGCGCTTCCATGTCGATGTCGACGGTTTCGTAGAAATGCGGCAGTTGCTGCATCGAATGCTGCAGGCGCAGCGCGATCGTCTGACGCATCTTCGACATAGCCGTGACGGTCTTCGTGCCGGATGCAAGTTTGGGCGCGAACATCGAAACATCTGCGACAGGCCTTTTCTCGCTCGAAGAATCCGGGGCTGAAGCCCCCGGCTTGCCGGACGACGGTTTAAAATTCACCACATCCTTCTGAACGATGCGTCCGCCCGGGCCACTGCCGGTGATGGCGTTGAGGTCGAAACCGCTCTCGTCCGCAATCCGCCGGGCCAGTGGTGATGCGAACACACGGCCGGCAACCGAGTGGTCGCCATTGCCGGTTTTGGGTTCAGCGATCGCGATCGTTTGCGCCTCAACCTGAGGCTTTACTGAAGAGGCTCCCGACAAATCCGGCTTGGGAGAATCCGGGGCTGAAGCCCCCGGCTTGGATGCCGATGCTATCGACGCAGCAGGTTTCGCGCCAGCTGTGAACTGCTGCTTGATTTGCTGCGGGTCTTCCTTGCTTGTTGCAACAACCGCAATTGATCCGCCGACAGGCACCTTCGAACCTTCGGGCGCAACAATGTGTGCCAGCGTGCCCGATTCGAACGACTCCATCTCCATCACGGCTTTATCGGTTTCCACGTCGGCCACCTTCTCGCCGGATTTGATCTTGTCGCCTTCTTTTTTATACCACTTGACGACGGTGCCCTCGGTCATCGTGTCCGAGAGCTGGGGCATGGTGATTTCGCTGGGCATATGTGCAGAGCCGAACGTTGATAGCGGATAGCCGATGGCGAAGAGCCTCTTCTATCAACTATCAGCTACTTGCTATCGGCTACTCTCCTCATCGGTAACAAACTTCCTTCACCGCAGCGATAATCTTCTCTTCGCTGGGCATCATTGCGTCTTCCAGATAGTGATTGAACGGCACGGGAATTTCGTCCGAGTGAACGTGGCCGATCGGCGCGTCGAGGTAATCAAATACCTTTTTGTACACGCTGGCCATGATTCCCTGACCCATGCCGCAGTAGCCGTAATCTTCATCGACAATCACGCAGCGACCGGTTTTCTTAATCGAACTGATCAGCGTTGCCGTATCGAGCGGGCGTAGCGTGCGAAGGTCGATCAATTCGACATCCACTCCTTCGTCCACAAGCGATTTCACCGCGGCGCGCGTCACGCGCTGCATCGTGCGCCCGTAGCTGATGACCGTCACTTCGCTGCCCTCTCGCTCAACATTCGCGACTCCAATCGGCAGCAGAAAATCAGGATCATCGGGCACGTCGGACGTCTCATTGAGCATCTTCTCGCTTTCGAGAAAGATGACCGGATCGTCGCAGCGAATGCTCGCCTTGAGCAATCCCTTTGCATCATACGCCGTCGAAGGCGAGACGACGATCAATCCTGGAATACGGGCGTAAATTGTTTCGACACGGTGGCTGTGCGTCGCGCCAAGCTGGTGAGCAATGCCGTTCCCGCCGCGGAAGACGATGGGCACCTTGTACTGCCCGCCGGACATGTAGCGCACGTTGGCGGCGTTGTTGACGATCTGATCGAGGCAGACGAGCGTGAACGACCAGCTCATAAATTCAATAATCGGGCGCAGACCCATCGTTGCCGCGCCGACGCCCAGACCGGAAAACGCCGCTTCAGAAATCGGCGTATCAAACACCCGCCGCGGGCCGAACTTGGCGAGCATGCCTTCGCTTACCTTGTACGCGCCGTTGTACTGGGCAACTTCTTCGCCCATGAGGAAGACGTTTTCATCGCGCTCCATCTCCTCGGTCATGGCGGCTCTTAGGGCTTCTCGGAATTGGATGACTGGCATGTTGCTTTCTCTTGTTCAATCTGGGATTCGTCAATCAGGTTCAAGGATTTCGATCGCACCGATCAGGCTGAGCCTTAGAATGTCCTTGCGTTCGGACTTTGCTCGAACAATCATGATCGTTGTGTCACCCATTGCGCACAACCCGGGATTCCTCACTTGGTAGGCACCGCCGCCCGCGAGGATTACGTCGAACGGCACGAAATCCTCGGCCTCCAAAAGTTGCTTCAGTTCGAGATTCATAATGCATTACACTCGACGACGTACGGTTCATGTAACATCTGCGACGGATTCGATCTCACTCAGCCTGTAGGTTTTTGAAACGTCACCTTGCAGCGGCAAGATGACCACGATGCGATCATTTGCCGCGGCTTGGAGAGGTCGGCCGATCAGGTGCTGCTCGCCATCCCGCGTGGTGATTCGGAATGGCGCGAAGGGACGCCGTCGAATCTTGTCATAGACTTGCTTACCGGGGTTTGATGCGACACGCGGCATTGGTCACCTCCGAGGTATTCCACCGTACGGATACGTCTCCGCCAATATATCATTAAACCGATCTTCCAAATCCGGATTCGGATCGCTGTCTGCCTTGGCGATGGCTTCGTTGACGGTGGCGGCAATTTCTTCAGCCGCGTTGTCCAGCCATGCATCGTCAACGAGTTTCTTCTCACGCAGGCGTGACTCGTAAAGGCCGATCGGGTCGCGGGCTTTCCATTGATCCGCTTCCTCTTTGGGGCGATACTTCAGCGGGTCGCTCATCGAATGCCCGCGGTAGCGATAGGTATTCATCACCAGATAGCTGGGGCCTTCGTTCCTGCGGCCGCGTTCGACGGCTTTGCCCAGCTCGGCGATCACCGTATCCACATCCATCGCATCGACATTCCGCGACGGCATGTTGTACCCCGCCGCGCGCTGCGAAAGGTCAGTCACCGCGCTGTGGCGTTCGACCTGCGTGCCCATGGCCATCAGGTTGTTTTCCACCATAAAGATGCACGGCACTTTCAACAGCGACGCCATGTTCAACGCTTCGTTGTGGGTTCCCTGGTTCACCGCGCCATCGCCGAAGAGGCAGAACGTGACACCCGAGTTTTTCTTGTACCACTGGGAGAACGCAAACCCGAGGCCCAAAGGAAGTTGACCACCGACGATCCCGTGCCCGCCGTGGTTGCCGGCTTCGGCGTCGAACAAGTGCATGCTTCCGCCTTTGCCTTTGGAACATCCGGTGACTTTTCCAAACAGTTCGGCCATCGCGGGCATCGGGTCCATTCCAAGTGCAAGCGAGTGACCGTGGCAACGATAGCCGTTGATCAGCGCATCAATCCCCCGGCGGAAGTGGGCTGCGATGCCGACGGCAATCGCTTCCTGCCCGCTGTACAAATGGCAAAACCCGCCAATCTTCTGGCCGGGCTTGGTGTATTCCTGGTAGGTGCGTTCTTCAAACCGACGGATGAGCATCATCATCCGAAGCCGTGCGCGTTCAAACGCGCCGGCCTGGCCTTCTTGGCCGTTATTAGATACGGCCGAAGGAGTTACAGCATCTTTGCTCTCTACCGCGTTGGCTACGGCCATGTTCACACTCTCCGTCGATATCGTGGATCGATCGAGCGAATGATAGCCCACGGTCAGTGCGGAAATCATCCGAATGCGATTTGTAGAGTGTAGTAGATTCCGCGGGGCTTGAAAAGCGAAACCGTTAATTGATTGGGCGGTTTTTTGACCCACTTCGCACCCACCGTCGGCCCGCCAGAGCTGCAAATGTGAGGCATGACGCGCCCAGCACGCCAGGTTCGGGAATCGCCACTATTCCGGTGAGTGAGAACTGACCGATGTCGCCGTACGACCTGTGGCTCGTCACCGCCAGCCGATACGACCCCGCGGGCAGTTCGGCCATAAACGATTCGCCAAGAGTTGCCGTATCGCGCGACAGGATCAAATCCCCACTCAGATTATAAAGCGACATCGCCGCGTCGAGCATCGCCTCGTACGGGGCAACAGCGAGCACAAAGTTTACCATTCCACCGGTGAAATCGAACGAGAAATAATCAACGTCCGTGCGCTGCTCGATCACGCCGGTGGCCGACCAAATGCCGGCGTCTTGCGAAAGCGGTGTAGCGGCATCGGCAGTGTTGGCGTGATCGTCACTGCGATAGCCGAAGCCGTTGATATCCAAGTCACTGAGCGTGATCAGATCGTCCTGAATGACCGTTGGGCTGAATGTTGGTCCGCGCCACCAGATGCCGCGCTTGCGGTAGCTCGATCCCATGATCGGCGCCTTGAAAGCATCGCCGCGATTGTATTCTTCAACGTACTGATTGCCGTTCCACTTGCTCTGATGAGTGAGGCTAAAGCCATGCCCCGCCTCATGCGCGGATGCCGCCGTAACAAAGCTGGCGTGCAAGGGGTCAGCCGGCAGCAGATTTGCGGAGAAAACGAACGCGGTATTCGGCGCCGAATCGCTGGAGAACCCGCCCAGATACGCCACCCCGCCGGCCAGGCCGTACCAGCTTCCCGTCCCGCCGACGACGAGCCGGTAGCCTTGCTGCTCGTTGAGCGCGCCCGGGTCAACAGTGGTCACATCCAGATCGAACGGCGAAAACTTCTCCGCCACGCCCTGCCAGATGTGATCGATCGTGATCAATTCCGAAGACGTAAATGTCGTTGCATCGGCGTCGGTGGAGTAAGCGGGTGTTGCCCCGGGCGAGTACGACCCCCACGACGTGCTGAAGTCGCCGTCAAAGTCAAGGTAAAGTTTTGCCCGCGCGCCCGGCCGGCTCGACAGCGCCGGCACACTCAGCGGCCCACCGCCGCCCGACACCACAACTCCGCCGCCAACCGATGACGACGGCAGCGGTAATCGATGCAGATCAGCCCCCGCGCCACGGCACATCTCGCACGCCGACGCAATCGGCGTAATCGCTACAATCGTCAAAATCGATAGAAAGACTGGTAAACGCATTTCGCGCCTTCGCAGGCGCTGCATCATGCGCGACGTCCGGCGTTGGGGCCAGAAGAAAATTATTATCGAGCGCGTCAATTAGAGTTGAGAGGCGCTTGCGGTTTCGCGGAACATGAGGCTCCGTCACGCGTCGAGCAACTGCCGCTCCTGCAAATAAGCCAGAATTTTCTCAGCAGCCTTCTCCGCGCTCAGCGATTCGGTATCAATCACAATTTCGGCATTCTCGGGCGCTTCATAGGGGTCATCGATGCCCGTAAACCCCTTAATCTCCCCCGCGCGGGCTTTCTTATACAGCCCTTTTGGGTCGCGCTTTTCCGCGGCGTCGAGCGATACGTTGATGTACACCTCAATAAACTCGCCCGGCTTCACGTTGGCGCGCACCGCGTCGCGGTCCTTCTTATAGGGGCTGATGAAGCTGGTAATCGCGATCACGCCCGCGTCGCTGAAGAGCTTGGCCACTTCGCCAATCCGCCGGATGTTTTCCATCCGGTCATCCGCACTGAAGCCGACTCCGAATCGCTTGGCGGCGTCTTCGCTGTAACCCGATTTTTCCTTGAGCGACTTCGGATCCTTGTTCAGACCGAAGCGGATATTGTCGCCATCGAGGCGATAGGCGCTTTTACCCTGGTTCAGCAACATCTGTTCGAGGATGCACGCGATGGTCGACTTGCCGGATGCGCTCAGGCCGGTCATCCAAACAATGACGCCTTTCTGATTCAACTGCTTCTGCCGTTCCTCCCGCGTGACCGCGCCTTCGTGCCAAGTGATGTTGACTGCTTTTTGGACTGACATAGTTTACTTTCTATTCGAGAACTAAAAAATGAGGCCGTCACAGTCAGACCAGCAGCATTTGATATCACCGCCATTATTCGTCGGCCATGAGCCGGCTCGGATGTGCTGCGACGGACGGAAACCGCTCGTACACCATTCGGTCAAACGTCGCCAACCTGCATTTCATCAATTCCGCAGTAGCGACGAATTCGCAATCGTAAGCAGAACATCCGGTTTTCAATGCCAGCGAGACCACCGACTCTGCAGATGGCGCCGGCAAAAGCTCAACCACGCGGGCAAAACTAATAAGCGTGGGAAGGATTTCGCTTGGACCCAGTTTACCGCGCTTTAGTTCCTGAACGAACACCTGCAGAAACTCGCTTCGACAAAGCGGCGGCGCAAACCATCGATCATCGAAGTTTAAAAGCCTTTCGGCCAGCTCCGTCGCATCTCCCGGTACGAGCAGCGCGACGACCACGTTCGTATCCACGATGATCATTCTCGTCCTTGACTGATCGCTTTCTCAATCTCATCCTGACAAAGCCAGACGCCGGCGCGCTCCAGTCCCGAGCGGCTCGCGCGAATTTGGGTCAACAGTTCAGTCACGGTCGCAGAATCTTCCGGTGGCGTTGAGCGAGCAAGCCAGTCGGCCGCTTCAGCTTCAACCGACCGCGCGTGAGCGAGAGCCGAGCGATTCAGAGCTTGCCAAACGCGGTCAGGAAGTTGTTCGATCGTAATCGATGCCATTGTTACTCCTGTTCAAACAGCGCCGTCGAGAGATATCGCTCTCCAAAGCTGC
>Ga0163148_10003536_pt1 | contig 17149 bp, 21 predicted proteins | sample OliLakLV19MP7P2_FD_148606 | JGI IMG/M metagenome (GOLD analysis project Ga0163148, IMG submission 148606) | Freshwater microbial mat bacterial communities from Lake Vanda, McMurdo Dry Valleys, Antarctica- Oligotrophic Lake LV.19.MP7.P2 | ecosystem: Environmental > Aquatic > Freshwater > Lake >...
GGTCGCCGACGTGCGTCTCTCCAACCGCCTGACCGACAGCCCGTGCTGCCTGGTCGGCGATGCCGGCGCGGTTACGCCGCAGATGGAGGAGATGATGCGGCGCATGGGGCAGGATGTGCCCCGGCAGAAGCGCACGCTGGAACTCAATCCCGGGCATCCGCTGGTGCAGCGTCTGCAGGGGCTGCACGGCGCTGGCAAGGGCGAGCGGGTCAAGGAACTGGTCAGCGTGCTGCGCGACCAGGCAGTGCTGGCCGAGGGTGGGCGGTTGGACGACGCGGCGGGGTTTGCGCGGAAGGTGCAGGACTTGTTGTTGACTGCGGCGGGATAAGGGGCGGGGTGAGGTCTCGGGTGCGTTCGAGCTTCTCGGGTTGATCCGGGATCTGGGATCGCCCGAGTCGCGCCGGGGCGGCGCTCCTTACCCGCGCTCTCGCGGCGCGCCGCGCGACGGGCGGGGGTTGGGTTGGTCGAACGCAAGGCGCGCGGCGCGCGAAATAGCGACCACCGCCGGGTGGGTCAGGCGTCGTTCGACCGATACCGCCCAATAGCTCAGGCGGGCGCCGGTGACGGTGCCGATCGGCTCGGCGTTGTACATCTCGCGCACCTCGGTGGTAAGCACCAGTGGCGCCGGGAAGACGCCGACGCCGGCGCGGCCGAAGGCAGCGAGCAGGGCGCTGTCCTGGAACTCGCCGACCAAGCGCGGGCGGATGCCTTCGTGCTCGCACCACGCATCGAGCGAGCGTCGTGCCTCGGAGCTGGCCGCCGGCATCAGCATCGGTGCGCCATTGAGGCTTTTCGGGAAGCCCTTGCGCAGCTTGCGATGGATGGGTGCAGCGAAGATCCCCACTCGGCTCTCGCCGAGCAGATGGCTGTAGGCGCGCACGCTAGCCTGGCCGCTCAGCGGCTGGTCGCAGAGCACGAGGTCGAGGTCGTGCACCGCCAGCGCGGCGAATAGGCGTTCAGGGCGGTCTTCCAGACAGCGCAGCAGCACCGGCTTGGGCAAACGCAAGGCGGGTTCGATCAGGCGGTAGGCGATCAGCTTCGAGACCATGTCCGAGATGCCGATCACCACCGGCGCCGGGCGGTCGACTGGCCGGCCGTCGAGGGTCTCGCCGAGTTCGCGGCCGAGGGCGAAGATCTCGTCGCAGTAGCCGAGCACGGTGCGCCCGGTGGGAGTCAGCTGAAGGTGGCGGCCGACCTTGGTGAACAGCTTGTCGCCGATCGAACGCTCCAGTTCGCGCAGCTGGCCGCTGATGGTCGGCTGCGCCACGTGTAGGCTTGTGCAGGCGCGGGCGATGCTGCCTTCGCGGGCGACCGCCCAGAAGTAGCGCAGGTGATGATAGTTCAGATCTCGCATGTAGGCGGCGGCGTCCGGCCGTGCGCTCAGTTGGACGACGTCGTCTTGATCTCGAAGACCTTCCATTCTTTGGGCCAGCCTTCACCGACAAAGTGCAGCAGGCGGCCGCTGTAATCGACCTCGCGGCTCCTGTACATCCCGCCGAGATCGACCAGCCGGGTCGCCTTGACGCCGGCGAACGTGGTGACCTCGATCGCATCGGGCAGCTCGCCGGCGAGCAGCTTCTTCGCAATCCAATTGGTGCCGTTGCGATCGGTGTTGGCCTGCATCAGATCGAGCAGCAGTCCGACGTCGTCGGCATTCCAGCCCGCCGCCTCGAGGTCGGTGGCGACTGCGCGCTGGTCGATCACCGGAATCTTGCGCGCTTGCACGGCCGCGAGATTGGCGGCGCGGTCTTTGCGCGCACTCCACACCTTGTCGATGTCGGCGCCACGCTCGGGGGTGGTCCACAGCTGGGTGGCCGGCAGGTAGGTCATCCCTTTGAGCCGATTGGCGAACATCTCGCGCGCGGGCAGGAAGGGGATGGTGCGGGTCGCGCCGATCTTGACGCGACCGGGGTCGGTCAGCGGCGGCACGCCGACCACCCACGCCCGCTCCTGGATCGCCGGGATGCGTTCGGGGTAGCGGGCGCGCTCACCCTCGACCATCGAGGTGTAGTGGTTGATCGCGCGGCGCTGCGGGGTTTTGAGCGAGAACAGGAAGACGAGCGCGCACAAGGCGCCGACGCCGCCGATGGCGCCGAGTAGCCAGACCAGGTTGTTGTGGTGCTCGCGCGCGCCATCGCCGGTCAGCACGGCCGGACCGATCTTGCCGACGCGTCCCTCGGCACCGGCAGCGTCGGACTTGATCGCAGACTTCTTGCGCTCGGCCTTCTTCTCGGCCTCGGCTTCGCGTTTGACGGTTTCCGCCGAGAGGGCGCCGCTCGCGGCGTTAGCCAGGGACGCCGCCATCGACCGTCGCGCGTCCTCTTGCTGCTTGGTGAGGCGCTCGGTGCGCGATCCGCGCGTGATGCTCGCGGTCGGCACCCGGTCAGTCGGGGGGCGATCCGAAGGCGCCGGGGCCCTCATCGCCGGTTCCGGTGCAGCGGCAGGCGGCGGAGTCGCCGGCACTGGCGCGGCCACCGATGCCGGTGCATCGGCGACCTTGTCGGCGATGCCGTCTTCGCGCAGCTTGAAGGGATGCTTGCAGGTGGTGCAGCGGACGGCGCGACCCACCAGCACGGGTTTGACCGGGTACGAGGCGCCACAGTGCGGGCAGGCGAAGGTCGCGCTCATTCCCTGGCGATGGTCGCGCTCGGCTGCGCGCGGCGCAAGGGGTCAGAGCCGGGGTGGACACGGCAGTGCGGTACGGAGGTCCGGCACCGCGAACCTCTAATCCACCCAATCCCCATCCCCCAGCGCCGTGAAACGGCTGGCGGGCATCAGACGGGCACGAGCGTGGAGATCCGCGAGTCGTGGCGACGGGGTGAGCGCGATCGCGCCACCGTCGACCAGCGGCAGGCCGCCCCCGGCGGTCGCCACCTCGTCGGCCGGCAGCACCCCCGCGCCGTCAGCACGTTGCACCACCACCAGTTCGACCGGCGGCAGCGCGAAGGGTCGCGTGGGATCGAGCCACAGCGCAGCGCTGCGCGCGGCCCCCCCGTCGCGCAGCGCCAGGGCCTCGGGCCAGAGCAGATCCGGGCGAGCACCCATACCGCGCCGACGCTCGCGCCGATAGCGCCACAGCGCCAGGCTGGCGCCGCGATCCATGCGCACGAGGTCGGTGTGGCCCTCTTCCTGCGCCCGCTGCAGTTGCTCCCAGCCGGCGAGGGCGCGCAGGCGGTTCCAGGGGAATGGGCCGAGATCGGCTTCGTCGTCGAAGCGGGTATCCTCGGTATCGAGCGCGCGAATGCCGGGCAGTTCGCCGAGCAGGGTTTCGACGAACCGCAGCGCCTCGACCGCGAACCAGTGCGGTCCGCTGAGCGGTACCTGCACCGCCAGGGGCACGGGGTGCCAGCCGGTGTAGACGGCGGGTAGGTCGACGTCCTCGTCGCCCGAGAGGGGCGGGTCGCCGAGGTCGATCTGGCACGAGGCCCCGGTGTCGGGATCGCGCCAGCGTCCAGAACGGTAGCCCGGCATGCGCGCGCCGAGTTCGACGTTGGGCGTCGCGGCGAGGATGTCATCGAGATCGCTGGTCGGCAGCGGCCGCTCGCCGCTGGGCTCGTAGAAGAGCAGGGTCTGCATCAGCGCCGACGCGCGGCGAGGTAGGAGGCGAACAGCGCGCGCAGGTTGTCGTACGGCAATTCGTCGAGCACCGCATCGGCGTCGAGCCACTCGGCGGCCACGTGCTCGTTGCTGAGCTGCACCAGGGTGGTCGCGGTCAGCGCGGGAAAATAGACCGCGCGCTTGCGTCGCCCATCGCCCAGGCCATAGAGCAGTTCGCGCTGCGGCCCATCGAGGGCGACCAGGGCGATGCCGGTCTCTTCGGCGCATTCGCGAAGCGCGGTGCCGACCAGCGATTCGCCGGCTTCCTGATGGCCCTTGGGGAAGCCCCACTCGCGGTGCTTGCGCGCCTTGAGCAACAGCCAGCGGTCGCCCTTGACCGTCTCGCGGCGCAGGATCAGACCGGCGGCGACCAGCTGCGGCTCCGGCACGAGGGGGGATGACGGCATGCGCGCACGCTCGCCGCGGAGGCCTGGGGTGCAAGGGGCAGGGAGGGTTCGCTCGGCGACTCGTCAGAGGCTCGCCGGCGGCACCGGCATCGTCCGCCCCGATCGCGCGCAGAGGGCCATCGCCAGGCGCCCGGCGCGACCATCCACCCCACGCCGCAGACGAGCGGTCGCGGCGGCGGCGATCGCGGCGCGGAACTCCGGCGTCGGATCCGGGCGCACCAGATTGTCGCAGCTGACGCGGAAGGCGACACCGGCGGCGGCGGACAGGATCCATTCCAGCCCCTGGACCTCGGCTTCCAATTGCTCGAAGCGGTCCTGGGCCTGGGCATCGCGCCCGTCCGGTACGTACCAATAGCCGTAGTCGACCAGTCGCCGGCGCTCGCGGCCGGCGCGCAGCCAGTGCGCGGCTTCGTGCAGGCAGCTCTGCGCCAGGCCGCGTGCCCACACCACCTCGGCCAGCGGACGCAGGCGGTTGGTGGGCAGGAACTGGGGCTCATCGGCGCCCGCGACCAGGCGGGCGCGGTCGGCTGGATCGACGGCGGGCCCAGCAAAGCAGTCGGCGAAGACCGCGGTGATGGTGGTGGCGTCCACTCAACGATCCCGGTCTGGACGCGCGCGTTCGCGGCGCGGCAGCGGGCCACCGGGCGCAACCTGGTCGAGCCAGTCGACCAGCGCATCGGCCCGGCGCCGCGTCAGCCACAGAGCGAGCGGCATTTCGCGCGTGCCCTTGCGCAGTACCACCGCCCACAGGCCGGCGGTGTGCACGAGTTCGAGTTCGGCGCCGGCCAGTCGCAGGTCGACACCACGACGGAAGAGCCAGCCGGTCTCGACGGTCAAGGCGTCAGCCGTGATGGTCAGCACCAGGCGCCGGGCGAGGTGGCTGGCGATGAGGATGATCACCGTCGCCGGCACCCACGCCGTCCACGCCACGCCCCACTCCAGGCGCTGGCCAAGCGCGACCAGCGCGCCGGCCAGCAGGGCCAGGGCGAGCCCGGCAAGCAGGCGAAGGGGACCGCCGACCGTGAAATGCGTGGGCATGGCGCGGCACTATGTCCCCGGTGTCGACGACGGCAAACGCGGGGTGCGCAGAGGTCCGACACTATCGGTCACTGATAACGCCCTTACCACCGTTGCTCGCCGCCCTACCATGCCGGCATGAGCGACAAGACCGCCTACCTCGTCTTCGACATCGAGACCGTGGCCGACGGCCGGCTGGTGCAGCGCATCCGCTACCCGGATCAGCCCACGCTGACCCCGGCCCAGGCGGTGGCCACCTACCGCGCCCAACTGCTCGAACAGACCAACGGCAAGAGCGACTTCGTACCGCACACCTTCCACCTGCCGGTGTCGGTGGCGATCGCCAAGGTCGGCGCCGACTTTGCCCTGCAGGAGGTCAAGACCCTCGACCGCCCGCGCTTCCGTCCGCAAGTTATCGCCAAGCAGTTCTGGAAGGGCTGGCAGAGCTACGGCCAGCCGACCCTGGTCACCTTCAATGGCCGCTTCTTCGACCTGCCGGTGATGGAACTCGCTGCGTTCCGTTATGGGATCGCGGTGCCGGCCTGGTTCTCGCTGACCGGCGCCAGCTACGCCCAGCCGCGCAACCGCTACAACACCACCGCGCACCTCGACCTGCAGGACGTCCTCACCAATTTCGGTGCGGCCCAGTTGCACGGCGGACTCAATCTCTGCGCGCAGCTCCTCGGCAAGCCGGGCAAGATGGACACCAAAGGCAACATGGTGCAGAGCCTGTGGGAAGCGGGCGAACGCGAACGCGTCGACGACTACTGCATGTGCGACGCGCTCGACACCTACTTCGTCTTCCTGCGTACGCGGGTGCTGACCGGGCATCTCAGCATCGAACGCGAAGGCGAACTGGTCGAGCGCGCCCAGAGTTGGATCGAGGGTGCGGCGCAGACCAATCCGGCCTTGGCGGAATACCTCGTCCACTTCCGGCGCTGGCGCGCGGTGGGGGATGAGGACGACGCCTTTCTCCCCGATCGGGCCGACCCCGATCGCGCCGACCCTGGCGCGATCCGCGGGAACGCGGGTTAGGGAGCGCCCCGCGCGACCTCGGCGGATCCGTGATCGCGAGAGCGTGGGCCGATATGCCGCACGCACGCCCACCACACCCACGCGATCAACAACGGCTGGAACGGCAGCCGCGCCCACAGCACCCAGACCGGCAGATCGGTGCCGGGAAAGCCATTCACCACCATCTGGATGTTGGCGGGAAACACCGCCACCAGCAGCGCGATCAGCCCCCAGCCCGCGGCACGCCGGGTAGCTGGCAGCAGGACGCCGATCCCACCGGCGATCTCGGCAGCGCCGCTGATCAGGTTCAGCACCTTCGGCCATGGCAACCAGGGCGGTATCACCCCAAGGTAGATATCGGGAGCGCGGAAGTGGTTGATCCCGGCGGCGATGAAGCCGATGGCGATCAGCACGATGGAGCCGACGAGAAGCCAACGCCGCACGCGATACCTCCGCCTGGGTACGCACGGCGCCGCGGGCCGGATGTCAGACCCCGCCGCCAAGCGTCTCTTCGAGATTGACCGTGCTCTTGCGTCCCTGCGGTTGCGGCGTCGAGCCGCGGTTGGTCGCGGCGCGGGCCGCCTCGGCCCGGCCGCCGAGGCGCTCCAGCGCCAGGCGGTAGAGCAGCCCCTCGGGCGCCTCGCGGCCGGTCCACCGGCTGAACTGGCCGAGCGCTTGCCCGATGAACATCGACAAGCCGCACACCGTGGTGGCGCCCGCCATCTGCGCCTCTTTGATCAATGCCGTTTCCAGCGGGGTGTAGACGGTGTCGAAGACCACGCTGTCGCGGTGGTGGGCATCGCGCGGCCACGGGCTTTCGACTGGCGCAGGCAGGTCCTTGGCGCCCATGCCGACCGAGGTGCCGTTGATCAGCACGTCGAACGGTCGGCGCGGCGCTTCGTCGAGGGCGCAGGATTCGCCCCCGACCTCGCTGGCCAGCTCCTGGGCGCGTTCATGCCCGCGGTTGGCGATCAGCACGTGGGCGCCTTTTTCAGCCACCGCGAAGGCGATGGCGCGGCTGACGCCGCCGGCGCCGAGGATGGTGACGCGCCGCCCGCGCAGGGTGCCGGCCTGGGCCTCGACGCAGGTCACGGCGGCGCTGGCGTCGGTGTTGGCGCCGACCGCGGCGTTGGCGTCGTCGCGATAGATGGTGTTCATCGCGCCGATGCGCTGCGCCAGCGGTTCGAGACGGTCGACGCGGTCGAGCAGGGCGTGCTTGTGCGGGATGGTGATCGACAGGCCGTCGATCCAGGCTCCGCATGCCTGCCAGAAGGCCGGCGCATCGTCGACCAGGAAGGGGACATAGACCGCATCAAGGCCGTGGTGGGCGAAGGCGGCATTGTGGATCAGGGGCGAGAGGCTGTGGGCGATCGGGCTGCCGATCACGCCGAAGATGCGCGTGCGAGGCCCTTGTTCGCGGATGCGGTAGCGCTCGACCAGTTCGCGCACGGTCGGCTGCCCGGGGGCGGAGCCGATCGAACCGGACAGGCGGGCGAAGGTGAAGGCCGCCCCCCAGGCGCCCGCCAGCAGGCGCGAAGGCAGGCCGTGTTCGCCCATGGCGATCGCCACCAGGGGGCCGCCCGCACGCTGGTAGAGCGCCTCGATCGTCGCCAGGTCGGCGGCGTCGCGCGCGGTCACGGCGACCTTGGCGACCGCGCAGCCGACCGAGCGCATGCGGGCGATCACCGCAGCGAGATCGCCGCCCATGCCGGTGAAGTCGTGGTGCGAAAGAATGAGTTTGGCCCGCTTTGGCCGCCGCCGCGGATCGAACTGCGCGAGTTCCTGGTCGATCCAGGCGGCGCCGGCTTCGTCGGCCACCGCCAGCAACGCTTGGCGCTCGGGCTCGCTGCCATCCCATTCCCCTTGTTCGCTGGCATGCCGCACGGTGACGATCACCGGCAGGGCCAGGCGCGGGATGCCGGCGATGATGGCATCGAGCGCGCCGTGGCTCTTGGCCAGCCGGGCGCAGCGGTCGAGGCGCAGCTCGGCGAGGTCCGCGCCTTCGAGCTTCGCCTGGGCAACTTGGGCGACGATGTCCGCGGGTTCAGCGGCAGCGATGGGGACGACGACCTGCACCATGCCTGGATCATGGGGTCGAGTGAGGTGGAACCAGAGGAAGCCGGCGTCGTTGGCAACGAGTGCAGGATAAACCTGCGATAATCCGTGCTTGACGCCTCTGGACTAGGCGGGGGGTGTCGCCAAGGTGACCGGCCCCAACGAGGCCGTATGAAGATCCACGAGTACCAGGGCAAGCAGCTGTTCCGCACCTACGGGGTTCCCGTCCTGCGCGGCATCCCCTGCCACACTCCCGAAGCGGCCGAGGCGGCGGCCAAGGAACTCGGGTCGCCCGTGGTGGTGGTGAAGAGCCAGATCCACGCCGGCGGGCGCGGCAAGGGGACCGTCTTCGCCGACGAGGCGATGACGACCAAGGTCATGGACGGCGGCGTCAAGGTGGTGAAAAGCCCTGCCGAGGCCAAGGCGATGGCGGCCAAGCTGCTCGGCAACTGGCTGAAGACGATCCAGACCGGCGACGGCGCCAAGCAGGTCAAGGCGCTTTACGTCGAGGACGGCTGCAAGATCGCCAAGGAACTCTACCTCTCGATTGTGCTCGACCGCGCGCTGGCCAAACCGGTGCTGGTTGTCAGCAGCGAAGGCGGCATGGACATCGAGGAGGTCGCCCACAACACCCCCGAGAAGATCCTCAAGGTCCACTTCGATCCGCACATCGGCCTCGGCGCCTACCAGGCACGCCGGCTCGGCTTCGAGATCGGCCTCACCGCCACCCAGGTCGGCGCCTTCGTCAAGACGGCGCAGGCCCTGGCCAAGTGCTTCCTCGAGACCGATGCCGACATGCTTGAGGTTAATCCCCTGGTCGTCACCGCCGACGACCAGGTGGTGGCGCTCGACAGCAAGATGTCGTTCGACGACAACGCGCTGTTCCGCCATCCCGAGATCATGGCCATGCTCGACCCCAACGAAGAGGACGCGTCCGAGCTCGAAGCGAAGAAGCACGACATGGCCTTCGTCAAGCTGAACGGCAACATCGGCTGCATGGTCAACGGCGCTGGCCTGGCGATGGCGACCATGGACGCGATCGCCACTTACGGCGCCGAGCAGGGTGCCTTTCCCGCCAACTTCCTCGACGTCGGCGGCGGCGCGACCGCTGAAAAGGTGACCATCGCCTTCAAGATCATCCTCAAAGACCCGTCGGTCGAGGCGATCCTGGTCAACATCTTCGGCGGCATCATGAAGTGCGACACCATCGCCACCGGCGTGCTCACCGCGGTGAAGGAGGTCGGCCTCGACCGCCCGCTCGTGGTGCGCCTCGAAGGCACCAACGTCGCCCAGGGCAAGAAGCTGATCGCCGAGAGCGGGCTCAAGGTGATCGCCGCCGACGACCTGCGCGACGGCTGCGTCAAGGCGGCCAAGGCCGCGATCGAATACCGCAACGCCAAGGCCGTCGCCAAGCGCTGAATGCCATGCCCGCGGCCACCCGTCTCTATACCGCTCGCGAGGTCGAGCAGCTGCGCGAACGCTGCGAGCTGTATCGGGGGGAGCTGCAGATGATGACGCCAGCCGGAGCCGATCACGGTCGCGTGATCGGCAACATCACGATCAGCCTGGGCAGCCATCTCAAGGCCCGCCGCAGCGGTCACGTCTTCGGCGCCGAAACCGGCTTCCTGCTCGAACGCAATCCCGACACCGTGCGTGCCCCCGACGTCGCCGTCATCCTCGGCGACCGTCCGGCCAGCGACGGCAGCACCAGCTTCGCCACGGTCACGCCCGACCTGGTCGTCGAGGTGCTGTCGCCGTCCGATTCGTGGGGCGAGGTCGAGGCCAAGACTGAGTGGTGGCTGGCCCGTGGGGTTTGTCAGGTCTGGCTGGTCGACCCGCGCGCGCGCCTGGTCGAGGTCGTCACCGCCGCTGGCCGTCGCTCGTACCACGCCGCCGACACCATCGACGGTGGCGAACTCCTTCCCGGTTTCACTGCTCCGCTCAGCGACTTCTTTGCATAGGAACCGTCCATGGCCGTCCTCGTCGACAAGAACACCCGTCTCATCTGCCAGGGCATCACCGGCAAGGTCGGTACGTTCCACTCCAACGGTGCCATCGAGTACGGCACCCAGTTCGTCGGCGGCGTCACGCCCGGCAAGGGCGGCCAGACCTGGGTTTCCGAGAAGGACAAGAAGAACTTCCCGGTGTGGAACACCGTTGCCGAAGCGGTCAAACAGGGTGGCGCCACCGCGTCGATGATCTTCGTGCCGCCGCCGGGCGCCGCCGATGCGATCCTCGAAGCGATCGCGGCCGGCATCCCGCTCATCGTCGCCATCACCGAGGGCATCCCCGCGCGCGACATGTACGCGGTGAAAACCGCGTTGGAGCACTCGTCTTCGCGCCTGGTCGGCCCCAACTGTCCGGGCGTGATCACGCCGGGCGAGTGCAAGATCGGCATCATGCCGGGCTACATCCATAAGCGCGGCTCGACCGGCATCGTCAGCCGTTCGGGCACCCTGACCTACGAAGCCGTGTTCCAGTCGACCGGCGCCGGCCTCGGCCAGTCGACCTGCATCGGCATCGGCGGCGATCCGATCAAGGGCACCGACTTCATCGATGCGCTCAAGCTGTTCCAGGACGACGCCGAGACCAAGCAGATCATCATGATCGGCGAGATCGGCGGCGATTCGGAAGAGCGCGCCTGCGCCTTCATCAAGTCGTACGTGACCAAGCCGGTGATCGGCTTCATCGCCGGTTCCAAGGCGCCCAAGGGCAAGCGCATGGGCCACGCCGGCGCGATCGTCTCGGGCAACACCGGCACCGCTGAAGCCAAGTTCGCCGCCATGCGCGACGCCGGGGTGCACATCGCCGAGTCACCGGCCACGCTGGGCGAGACGCTGCTCAAGGCGGTCGGCCGGAAGTAGGCAGTTCAGCCGCGGCCAGCGAGGCTGCGCGCGCCAGCGGTTTGCGGTTACCCTGGGCGGACGGGATGGGACAGACCCTGCCATCCCTCGTCGTCGGTCCGACCGTATCCAGGGGGTTCGCGTGCCACGCGAGCGGCGGGTGTCGGTTACGTTCCGGACCTTGGCGTCGACCTGCTCAACGTCGCTCCCCGAGCTTGTGCCAGCGACGAGGGGGCTACTCTCAGCCTCCCGGAGTCCCGCATGTCGATGATGTCGAATGAGAAGCGCAACCTGGACGATGTCGTGCTCGGGGCGCAGTCTGCCTCGCCCCTCGCTGATGTGCCGTTCGCGACGCTATCCTCCGCGAGCCTGCCCAAGGCAATCGTCGCCGGAGTGGTGGCTGCCTTGATCGGCGCCGGCATCTGGGCGGGGATCACGATCGGCACCAATTACCAGATCGGTTGGATCGCGGTAGGCGTCGGCTTCCTGTGCGGCGTTGCCGTCCGTACCCTGGGCAAGGGTGAATCGAATGCCTTCCGCGTGGTCGGTGCCGCGTGCGCCTTATTCGGCATCGTGCTCGGCAATACCTTCACCATCGTCCACTTTGTCGGAAAAGAAGGCGGCAGCATCGGCGTGCTCGAGGCCATCCCCTACGTCTTCCAAACCACCGAACCTATCGGCTACCTATTCTATGCCATCGGCGTGTGGAACGGCTGGAAGTTCGCGGTGGTCAACCCCGAGTAAGCGCGGCTCAGCCGCCGATCACGCCATCCGCCAGCACGTCGCGCCGGCGGACCAGTCGCCCGCGGCCATCGATGGCGATGACATCGATGCGCAGACGGTAGCGCTGCAGGTGATTGGCGCCGATCAGTGCGCGGGTGGCGCCCAGAGTGCGTTCGAGTTTGGCGCGGTCGATCGAAGCCAGCGCGTTGGCGGTATCGGCACGCTGCCGGACCTCGACCACCAGCAGGGTGCGCCAGCGGCTGGCGACGATATCGAGTTCACCACCGCCACCGATCCAATTGCGGGCGACGATGCGCCAGCCGCGCCAGCGCAGGTGCCAGGTGGCGCGACGTTCCGCTGCGGCTCCGCTGGTGCGCGCCTGCTCGCCCATGCCGGGCATGCTGGCGACATTGGAAGCGAGGCAAGGCAGGTGCACCCGGTCGAGGTCGGGCACGACGTCGCTGGGCCGGCGCACCAACGCAAACGGCCAGGTCCCGAAGGACCTGGCCGTTCATATCCGGTTGGTGACGGAATTCAGGCTTTGGCTGGGGCGGCGCTTTCCGTCTCGCTGCCCAACTGTTCCTTGACCTTGGTCGCCTTGCCGACGCGGTCGCGCAGGTAGAAGAGCTTGGCGCGGCGGACGCGGCCGCGGCGGGCGACCTCGACCTTGACGATCTTCGGGCTGTGCACGGGGAAGGTGCGCTCGACGCCCTCGCCCGAGACGACGCGGCGGACGACGAAGGTGGCGTTGATTTCACCGTGGCCGGCGCTCTTGGCGATGACCGTGCCGTTGAAGACCTGGATGCGCTCCTTGTCGCCTTCCTTGATGCGCGAGTGCACGTCGACGGTGTCGCCGACGCTGAAGTCCCCGAGGGGCTCCTTGCGCAGCGAGTTCTGGAAGACGCTCTTCAACTGGTTCATGGCACACTCCAACAGCAAGACGACCCCGGAAGGTCGGGGAGGAGGCATGCTAGGGCGGTGCTCTTCCTGTCAACCCTGGGCGATGCCGAACGAGCGCAGCGTGGTCGTGGCTCACCGGGTGGGCAGGGGGTCCTGGTCGCGCGTCCACGCCCAGATGGCCAGGCCCACGCCGAAGGCGACCAGCACGATGCTGGTGACCTGGCTATTGGTCAGCACGTGGCTGGCGAATTGATTGAGGGTGCCGGCATGACGGTAGTCGTTGCGCAGCCCTTCGTTCACGAAACGCCAGCACCCATAGCCGATGCAGAACCACGCGGCGATCAGGCCGCGACGTGGCCGCACGCGGTCGATCAGCAGCAGTGCTGCGCAGAGGACGACGCCGGCCACCGTCTCGTAGAGCTGGGTGGGATGGATGTGCTCATGCGGTGGGTGGGGCGAGGTCACCGCCCATGGCAGGGTCGTCGGTCGACCGTAGCAGCACCCATTGAGGAAGCACCCGATGCGCCCGATAGCCAGACCGAGGGCGATCGACGGCGCCAGGGCGTCGGCAAGCGTCAGGATCGACAGCCGCTGACGCCAAGCGTACAGGACGATGCCGAAGGCGGCGAAGAGCAGTCCGCCGTACCACACCATGCCGCCGGCATCCAGGTCGAGCAGGGCCCGGACATCGAGACTGCCATCGTCATGCCGGAACGAGGCCGGATTCTCCCAGGCGTAGCGGGCACGCGCGCCGGCCATGCCCAGCAGCAGGGCGAGCATCACGATCGGTCGCAGATGGGTGGGATCGAGGCTGCGCACGCGCATGCGCGGCCACGCCAAAGCGAAGGCGGCGAGGAATCCGACCACCAGCGTCGCCGCATAGCTGGTGACGATCAGGTGGCCGTGCCAGGCCACCAGCCCGCTCGCCGCCGCCAGCGCTGCCACCGAGGCTGCGATCAGCACCGCCAGCGCCAGGCCGCGTGCGCCGAACCGGTCTTGGAGCGGCAGACGGACGATGAACAGGACGATCAGGGCGCAGGTCAGCAGGCCGACGCCCAGGAAGGGGAAGCTAGCGAGGACGGGATGCACGAGGTCTCAACCGCAGGGAAGAACGCAGCGGCCGCGCTCGCCGCATCTCATCGCAGGAAGACGGCAGCACCGCGAGCTCCGGCGGCAGCGCGTAGGTCCGCAGCTGCCATGGGCGCTGCGGCTTTCGCCACCACGTTCTCGGCCGACGCGGTGGCGACCGGGACAGCTGGCGCGAGGTCGGCGACCGGTGCGACCGGTGCGACCTCTGACGCAACCGACACGTCGGGGACGGGCTGCGTGCGCGGGTCGGGGGCCATCTTCGCCTGACCAGATTCAACAGGCAGGACCGCAGTTTCAGGCGCGCGGGTGATCGCCACCTCATCATCGCTCGAATCCCCAGTGGCGAGCGCGGCTTCGTCGAGGCTCCAATCGCTTTCGCTGGTGCTCGAATCCGTCGCCTGCGTCTGGATGGGCAGCGGGCGTTGGAGCTGCGGACGACGATCGAGCTGATCGACTTCAGATAGCCCCTTGTCCGATCCGGCCAGCCCCTGGCGCGCCTGCAGCTGGATCGTCATGCCATCCGCGGCAGCGAGACCAGCGCGCAGACGGACGAGCAACAGTCCCTTGGCGAGCGCGACGTAGTCGAGGTCATCGCGCCGTTCGAGGATGAATTCCGCTCCGGTGGCACGCGATTCGAGCGCGCCCCCGCGCGTGATCACCGCCGCGTACGGACCGCTGCCGGTGACATCGAACGCCAGCGCACCGTGCTCGACCTGCACCACCAGCGTCGGCGCTGTCTGGCTGGCCGTGGTCTCGAGGGAGAAACGCGCGGCCGCGCCGCTGGCGAGGATCACATCGCTACCGGCAAAGCCGATCAGTTCGAGACGGACCGGGCCGGTGCCGGCTTCGACCAGTTGGCCTGGATGGACCACGCGCGAGATCGGCGTCGCCTCGCCGTCGAGCGCTCCGTCGCCGTAGGCCCAGACCGCGAGGGCATCATCGGCGGAGAAGACCGGCAGGGCCATGCTGATCACGCCGGTGACGAGCACGCGGACGACGCCGACGGCAGAAGTGCGGAGGCCGATCATGGGAGAACCGCTAGCGTTCGCATTGCTGCGCCGCAGAACAACCAAAATGTCGCAAGGTGCAAGGCCGTGCACGGCGCTCGCGGTTCGGCCCACTCTCACCTGACATTCCGCCTGGACATGTTTCACGCAAACGCGCGTTCGCGATCCGTTCGCCACACAGCAGGTATGCGTCGGCTGCATCGAAGCCCACATAAGGTATATCCCGATTGGTCCCTGGCTTGACACCTTCCTTGTCGCTCTAAGGTCGCGCGCCTCCATCGCCGACTGCGCCATGACCCTCTCATCCCACCTTCCGACGAGCCTTCTGGTCTTCGTTACCGCCCCCGGCGGAAGCGATGATGGAAGCGGTGCCACGCCGTCGAAGCAGCATACATCCGGGTCGAATCGCGCGGTTGGCGGCCCGTACCTGATGCTCGCCGCGGTGTTGCTCGGCGCCGGCATCGGCTACGCCCTCGACCACAACTACCAGACTACTCCGCGCTGGACGGTTGGACTCGGCCTGCTCGGCATCGGCCTCGGCCTCTATCACGCCGTGCGCGAGGCCAGCCGGTGATCGCCGTGCGCCACCTCATCCTCGCCTGCCTGCCCGCATTCGCCGTTGCCGGCGTCGCCGCGCTGCTCGCCAAGCACGTGATCATGGGTGGCGCGCTCGCCGCGCTGCCGGTGGTGATCGCCGCTTCGCTGCTGGCCGGGCGCGCGCGCGATGTGCGCGCCGCTCTCATCGGCACCCTGTCAGCTCTCGTTGTCCGCCTGATCGGCGCGGTCGTCGTGGCGATCCTGCTCACGCTCGCTTTCTCCGCCGATGCCCCTGCCGCAATCGCCGTCCTTGGCCTGTGCCTGGTCGGCGGCCTGACGGTCGACACCTGGGTCGCGTGGCGCACCGCCAGCGCTGTTCCGGAGCCGCTGCATGCCTGAGCTGCCCGCCCCTCCCCACACCGGCGAGGCTCACGCCGCCGTTGAGCATGCCCATCACGGCGACCACGCGTCGCCGGACGGCCACGCCGAGCACCACGCACCGTTCAGCATCGGCGCGGCGATGCTGCATCACAACATGCCCTTCCCGGCCTGGGAAGTGACGCATGGCAAGCCGCTGATCACCTTCGACCTCGGCACCTACGCGGCGATGCACTACGCCCGCTTGGCCAAGGATCCCGCCTTCGCCGCCGCCGATGGCAGCGCGCATGCGGAGTGGGCGAACGAGGTCGCAGCGCGCCAGGATTTCCGCTTTGCCGACGGCCTGCCCGCCACGGGCGTCGCCAAGGCGATGAGCGTGGCGCAGAGCCACAGCGGCGTCGTCTTCCCCAAGGCGCTGAGCTGGGTCAACCAGCAGATCTTCTTCGGCGGTATCGCCCTGCTCATCCTCTTCGTGGTCGTTGGTCTGCTGTTCCGCCGCAAGGCGACCCAGTTGCAGCCGGCCAATCGCGTTCAACACGCGCTCGAATCGATCGTGCTCTACTTCCGCGACACCGTGGTCGAGCCCAGTTTCCGCGGCCACGGCTCGCAATGGACGCCGTTCTTCGTTTCGGTCTTCCTGATGATCCTGGCCGTCAACCTGATGGGCCTGATTCCGGGCACCGGCACGCTGTCCGGCAACATCGGCGTCACCGGCGGCTTCGCCGCGGTCATCCTGGTGATGATGCTCGGCTACGGCATGAAAGAACAGGGCCCCAAGTTCTGGGTCAACCTGGTGCCCATCCACTTCAGCTGGGCGATGAGCCCGATCTGGATCCTGCTGCTGGTGATCGAGCTGCTCGGCCTGGCCATCCGCCCGTTCGCGCTCGCCGTGCGACTGTTCGCCAACATGTTCGCTGGCCACACCGTGCTGCTCGTCTTCCTCTCGCTCGGCTACGTGATCCTGTCGCAGGCGCCCGAGAGCCGCGGCCTCGCCGCCGGCCTGCACATCACCGGCTTCTTCCTCGCCATCGGCTTCTACGCCATGGAGATCCTCGTCGCCTTCATCCAGGCCTACGTCTTCACCATGCTCAGCGCGATGTTCATCGGCATGAGCATCCACCCCGAGCACTGAGCTCACCGTCTACCCCCAAGGAGTCCCCATGGACCTCGTCACCATCGCCCAGACCGTTGCCAACGCCTCCACCATGGCCATGACCCCCGAAGAGGTCGCTGCCGCGGCCAAGATCGCCTCGGCGACCTATGCTCCGCTCGCCGCCGGCCTCGCCGCCGGCCTCGCCGTGCTCGGCGCCGCGCTCGGCATCGGCAAGCTCGCCGCCGCCGCCCTCGAGGGTTCGGCCCGCCAGCCCGAGATGCAGGGCAAGCTGCAGACCATGATGATCCTCGGCATCGCCTTCGTCGAGGCGCTGGCGCTGATCGCGCTCATGGTGTTCCCGTTCCTGGTCAAGTGACCCTGACCGGCGCGGCCGGCGTTCCTTCCTTCGTCTCCCTGTAACCTCCTGCGAGGCTCCCCGTGGACTTTCTCCTCAACCACGCGCACAGCTTCTATTTCGGCTTCGGCGCC
>Ga0163148_10003539_pt1 | contig 17142 bp, 36 predicted proteins | sample OliLakLV19MP7P2_FD_148606 | JGI IMG/M metagenome (GOLD analysis project Ga0163148, IMG submission 148606) | Freshwater microbial mat bacterial communities from Lake Vanda, McMurdo Dry Valleys, Antarctica- Oligotrophic Lake LV.19.MP7.P2 | ecosystem: Environmental > Aquatic > Freshwater > Lake >...
ACGTCCTGGCTGGGTGGACGCAACCCCTGAAATTTTCCATCATTTTTTTCAAAGTCTTCTAAATCACCAACGTACTGCGTGTAAGTTGTCATGTCTCTATCTCCTAAGTATTCAACGAAACCCTTTAACCACTCAAACATCTAGTGAATCTCCTTGATGCGCTCGACCCAGTAGTCCATGTCCCATCGGCGAATAGGGTCTGTTTTTTCTACGGCTGCTAGTGCCATATCCACTACAGGCTTACTTACATTCCGCTCAGTCATCTCGTAATCCCTGAACTGGCAAGAATCCATAAAATCTAAAGCCAGTAAACACAGATTAGCTATCTCTTCTTCTGTAAACATTTAGTGAATCTCCAACCACGTGTGTCCAATCTTGGCACTGCCAGCACAAGGCAAGTAAGGTAGAAGCTTGGCTGCGAATGCCTGTTCTAATAAGTATGATACCACCACTGCCTGCCCCTCGTCAACACACTCGACCAGCAGTTCATCGTGTACTGATGCACACAGCTTGGAACCCTCCGGCAACACGGGCACCACCAGCAGTTGTACTATCTTGAGTAAGTCGGCAGCACTGCCTTGAACAGAAGCGTTGAATGCCTGACGCTCCGCACGTAGCCTATCCCACTTGTTCTTTGCCAGTAGGTCTGGGTAGAACAGGCGGCGACCAAAGAGGGTATGACCCACACCACCACCAGCCTTCATTTCCACAAGCACACGGCTATGGAAAATGTTGAAGGACGGGTTGGTCTTGTCTGCCAGGTCGAGGATATCCTGCGCCTGCTTCTCGGTGATGCCCATCATGACGCTTGCCTTAGCCGCCTTGAACCCGAACATCCGACCGTATGAGATGTTCTTGCCCCGCTTCCGAGCTAGCTTCCGGTCAGGCTCATCACCCAACCACAGGTCAGCCATTGCGGTGTGAATGTCATCCCCCTTGATGAACACGTCCATCATGAACTGAACATCAAGTGGTATGGCACCCTCATACCTAAGGAAAGAGTCAGCCATTTGCGCAGCCAACATCCGATACTCAATCGCCTGGAGGTCACACGACACCAACCGCTTATCCCCCTCTACCCCGATGAATCCCCTGATGATGTTGGATACCTCATCGTCAGCATCAGCGGGCAGGTTCTGGAGGTTAGGGCTGCTGGTTGATAGCCGTCCGGTCAGGGTCAGGGCGTTGTTGTATGAGCAGTGGAGCCTGTGTCCTGGGGTGGTGTTGTTGACGGCAGCCTTGAGGAATGTTCCCATCACCTTCTGGGCAGATAAATACTCAGTCACCACACGAGCCAGCGGGTATGGTAGTCCTTCCAGAATCTCACCCGTTACTTGAACGTTACCCTTTTTTGTTTTTGTATTAGGCTTCCAGCCGTAGAGTTGGGTGAGGGCTTTGCACACTTGTTGGGTAGAGCTGGGCTTGAAGTCATCAATGACTTTGTACATAAATTTCCCAGTATTTTCCTCTACTCCGAGGAAATGATGGTCGCCCCTTGAGGTACCCGTCGGCTTCTCTTTGACCAGTTTCTTGATGGTGCCCTGTGGAATGAGGGGGAAAATCTCACGACACTTGGCAAGCCTGTCCTCAATGATGCCTTGGAGGGTGGGGATAGCAGCCAGCACCTTAGTGGGGATGATGGGTAGCCCATTAGCCTCTAATGTCATGAGGATTTCGGAGTACGGGAGGTCGATGGTCAGGTAATGCTCCCAGGCGACCGCATCGGCTTGCATTTTGGGCAAGAGGTCAGATACTACAGCGAGGGTAGTAACAACGTCCTGACGGGCATACACAGCCATCTCCTCGTTGAATTCTTCCCAGTCCCCATCATACTCAGCCTTCTCCTCGCCCACCCGGCTACCACACGCTGCCAGACCGTGCTTGCTGCCCTTGATGGGGTCAACGTTGGCATGGTAGCAATTGGAGAGGAGCATCGAATCGTAGTAGAGGTCTACCGTGTACCCGAACAGGCGCAGGACGGCTATATCGAAGGCGGCATTGTGAAAGTAACACCCCCAGCTCAGGACATTTTGGACTTCCTGGTTAAGCTCAAAAATTTCCCCTAAATTATGGTTAAGCACAATGACTTCAGTATCACCCCTGCTGGTTGCATACTGGAAGCTGTGGAGCTTAGTCACCTCACCCTTCAGCCCGTTCGTCTCAATGTCTGCACATACTATCACGTGTAACTCCGTTTAATACAAAAAAAATTAGGGGGTGTTGCCGGATAGCGTGACCTGGTAGCGTTCGATGAATTCAAGTCTACCAATCTCGTCGATTAGTTGATTTGGTCGCAATGGGTTCCAGACTAGGTACTGGATTCGGTACTTCTGGCACCACTCTTCGTGGCTCTGTCCACCTTTTCCGTTGATTGGCACGTTCGGCTTCATCAGCACTAGCAGGTATCTTTTTCTTAGGCTGGGGTTTTGGTTGAGGATGCGGAATATTTTCCCCCTCCAGGTTGAATCCGTCACGGCTTTCGTCTCGATTACCCAGTCCATTAGTAGGAAGTCCGGCTTGTAGCTCTCCGTCTTGACTGCCTTGAATGTTAGGCTCTGGTTCCGCTGTAGTTGGGGGTTCAACCTGTGGCAGTTCATCTCGTACAGGCTGTCGTAGTTCCCCAGTTCCGACTGGCACTTCTTCCCCTTTGGTCGTGGCATCTAGCCCCCCACCAGCAGGGTCAGAACTATGATTAAAATAATCCCAATTGTGTCTGTCATCTATCCACCCTTGTGTGCGTTTAACGAGCGTTGTCTTGTAAGCCTCATCCATCATGAGTTTTGAGGCAGCCTTCACGTATCCCCGTCTGACCAAAAGTGGGTAGCTATCCTTTGACTTACCCACCTCAAATGCCCATTCCCGACCCCGTGTTCTATGCTCCTCACCAACCGCCTGATATTTACCGTGTTCCGACTTGCCCCAAGGTGGTAACAAATCCCTAACTTGTTGCGGAGTCCAGGTGGCTGGGGTGTTGCCTTCTGGTAGCGTTAGGGGGAACTCGTCAGACGACAACCCCCGGAGCGCTACGAACTCACCCTCTTTACGTAGCAGGTCTATGAATGCCTGCTGTGCTGTCGTCAGGTCTACCGATTCCGGTTTCGGAGGAAAGAATTTATAGCTCTCGCCCCCACACAGTAGACTGGGAGAATCACAAACCTCAGTATCAACCCGAACGCTAGGGCTATCATCAGGGCGTTCCAAATTACCATCTATTCCCCCTTCATCATTGGCAGAATCACGAACACGAACAGAATCACCAACACTATCAGAATGTACGTCATTCCCGATATCAACATAAGGCTCCTTGTAAAATTCGAGTATATCACAGTATGTCCTGTGTGTGGGGTTGAATTTGATGGTGAAGTTGTCACCCGCCCTACACTTCTTCGCACCACGAGCCTTCAAAATGTGCAGCTCGGTGCCACCCGGGTGAACCCGCCGCAGGGCTAAAAAATAGTGTGCTAACCTCTCTATCGAACCCGTCCCGATAGCCCCAATGATAGACGGGATAGGCTCATTCCCTTCCTTGTCAAGCCCCTGGACTGCACGGTTCATGTGGGTCACGAGCATACAGGCGAAGTTCAGTGACCGTACCAGCTTGTTGATAGTGCGGCATCGGCTGGCAATCTCACTAAACTCGGTTTCCATGTCGTTAGATATGGTATCGACCACAAATAGGTCAATGTGATGCTCAATGACCGCAGCCCGGACGTTGGTGTAGAAATCCTCATCAGAAAACCTTTCAATCGGTTCCAGGAATATCACCTGCTCCCTGAAGGTTTCATAGATAGCCTCCGCCTCAGCAATCGTATCCAGGTCGCTGGGGTCAACGCCGTATAGCGCCTGAGCCAGGTTCTCCATGACGGTGCCCATGCCCTCCTCGGTGGCAGACATAAGGACGGTTTTGCCCTGCTTGATATAACTGGAGATAATGCCGTTAGAGAGGGAGGTCTTACCCGTTCCGGTCGTGCCCATCACCACGATGTACTCACCAGCCCGAAATCCCCCGTTCATAGCCTTGTCTAGGGCAGTGTTACCCGTTGCCACGAAATCTATCTTGTGTCGGTTGTAGGTGGCGAGAGCAGCCTCCATGCCATCCTTCAAGAACTCAGGTCTCTGTCTCTGCGCAGCCCATACCAGGTCAGTGAAATACTTAGTATCCTTTGCCAGAAGACACTCTCCCGCATCCTTATAGCGGTCTAGCACTACCACCTTGGCACGAGGGTACAGGGCAACAACCTTAGCAGTGGCTTCCTTACCAGATTCATCGCTGTCGAAACAGAGATAAACTTCCTCGAACGCATCTAAGAGCCTGATATTCTTCTCAAAGACCTTAACCGCTGCCCTATCACCGTTCGGGACGGACACACAAGTGAAATACTTACCGTGCAGCATCTCGTGCGCCGCCATAGCATCCCACTCACCAGTCGTCACTAGTAGTCGCTTATTATTTGCCGATTTCGTGCCAAAGAAGTTGTCTGTTATCTTGCCAAGAATTCCGAAGTGCCCGTCCTGAGTCTTGGGGATATCTCCGTTACGAGTTTTGTACCCGACAAGCTCCTGACTCTGGTTGTAGAACGGGAAATACGCCTTACGTCCAATGTGATACCAGCCGTAGCTTTCCAGAGTTTCCGCAGAAATCCCCCGCTGCGACCTAGGAACCTTACGCTCACCCGTTATTGTGTCAGAAAACAATACCGCACCTACCTTTATTTTTTTTGTATCAGCCGAAGGCGCATCCACCCTCGCTGAGTGACCGCAGACAAAGCACGTCCCAACAGAGCCTGACTTTCCCGAATAGACCGCAAACCCATCAGAGGAGTCACATTTTGGGCATTCCTCATGGTGAGAAAACTTCCTGTCATCCATTTCAGTACCAATCTCCAGCTTCCATAATCTTGTTCATGACCTGACATGGGTAGGGTAAATATTCCCCAAACACAATCTCACCAACCAGGCTAGCGCACGTGTTCGCCTTAATCCCTAATCTCACCAGTAGCAGACTCTCCAGTGTAACCCTCTCACCACAACGCTCAAACGCCTCATGGGAGTAGTAGTCAGGGTCATAGGTGTAAAACCAGTACATAGACTCTAACACACAGGATTTAATGTCTAGAACTTCTAAGCCTCGGCGGGTGAAGGTGTAATAATCATCATCAATCCCGAATGAAACGTGGAGGTAGGGTGCCCTGAAAATTTCTGGAATGAAAATTTGAATGAAGCGGTCTTGTAGGCTATCGGACGGTCGATGAAACAATACTGCGATGCGTCTCATTATAATTCTTCCTGAGTTTTGTCGGTGTATGAGTCGAACGAGCCTGCTCTCTCCATAGCTGTCACGATTTGGTAGCTATGCAATTTTGAGTCAAGGGCTAGCAGGGAACGCTTGGTAGGCTTTTTCAAACAGGATGTGTAAATCAGGAATAGCTCTACCGGCGTAACTTCCTTACGAAACTTCCGATAGATGCCATTGACTAGCTGCTGAATTTCCTTATAGGAATCAACTAGGGTGGGTCGAACAGGGTTAGGCTTGACTCCCTTATAGGTGCCATAATCCCAACTCTCGTCGCCCATATTCATATTCACATCAATCGTAAACCCGAACCCGACCTTTGTGCGCTTCTCCAAGACGTTACGCTGCTCAAGTTGACCAAAGCGTGACTTGAAGGATGAGACAGCCCACCCCATGCCACGAGACGGGTCTGTGTTTTTTATGTGAGTAGCCAGCATGAGGGCGCGCTCTTCTACCTGTTCATAGCCCAGCTTCTCGTACCCGTTCATCTTCTGGTAGGGAGTATTTGAATCCCGACATACTAGCTGCCGCTTGCGGTAGTAGTTGTTCGCCGCACCCTTAACCACATCCGTTAGACTAATCCACATCAGTCGTTTACACAGGTCGTCCGGCTTTGAGGGTGGGCTTCGGTACATCTCTAGGTAGAAATACCTGTCCTCCTTCGTAACTAAGTAAGTTTGTCGCAACTTGTTGTCGCTTATCATCTATATCACCGTAATGTACAAAGGTACCTTCCGATACTAGCACACTAAGCCGCATTAAACCTAGGGTAGCACTGATGTGGAAGTGTCCCCTGGAGATTTGCCTAGCCTGCTCCGCATCCGATAGGGTAGTTACGAACATCTTGTACTTCGGCGGGAGCCGGCGGCACAGGTAGATGGCATTGCCTACCCTGAACAGGTAGACTCGAGCCTCAGAATTGTGATACCAGGAATTTTTCCAATCACCCGTCCGTAGCTTCACCATCAGCTCAAAGACGATGCGACCTGACTCCTCTGCCTTAAAGTCTGTCTTGATAGAGCAGGTCAAACCATCCACGATACAGTCGATGTCCTTGTAGATGTTGTCATGGATGGTAGATGGCTCAACAATGTGCCCAAGGTCACGTAACCAGTCCATAACCTCTTTCTCTGAGTCCAATCCCGCCTGTGCTAGATTATCCATCTTGCTCACCTAGGTGGTTGACGACAACTATACTCATCCTTGCATTGTCTTCTAAAATCTCTGTGTTTCTGTACTCTAGAAGCTTTACCCGTCGCACTAGCTCACGGTTTTGTGCGAACACTTTATAGTTCTCATCCTGGCAAGCCGTAAGGGCTGCCGCCTGCTCATCGTTAACCTGCTTCAGACGCTCGATTCGCTCAAAAAGTTCAAATATGTTTGTTGCGTGTGTCATGTATTCCTTCCTCATTTTGTCAATCTGGGCTTGAATCTCAGCTTCTACTTTTTCTTTGTGTCTGGGCATAGCGTCGTCATTGCCATCTTGTAGGTTACGTTCAGGCGGGTAGTGTTGACTTCCTCTAGGCTGGCTGGGCTGGCGGCAATAGATTCCGCAGTCTTAGCCTGAACCTCAGCAGCAGTATAAGTTTCACGCATAGTGCAGAAGTATTGACCATATAGGTAGACATCCTCATCCCCATACAGGTTTTCATCAATCAGGCGTAGCTCGTAACTTACGTCGTTGTTGAAACGTTGGCTCAGCGTCATCTCCTTACGAGAGGTATCAATAGGGTCTAGTTTCACGGGAAAGGCAGGAATCACTAGCTTGGCTGCACCGGACGGGAGCGGAGGTTCGGGTGTAGCGCACCCGGAAAGAAACACTAATACAAAAAAAATAAGGTATTGTTTTCTGATGTTCATACTGCCACCTGCTTACCGCTCAAATACCTGCTAACTGTCATATGGGAAACACCTAACCTCTTGCCTATAGACCGCAGTGTGTGTCCCTCGACAGCCAGGATGAGCATCATGTGAGCCATATCCGCATCAACATACAGCCCAGCAATACCCCTACCCTTCCGCACCTTGTCAGCGTTGTTGTCAGCGATAGTACCAAGAAACAGGTGATTGACAGCACAACACGCCGGAACATCACAGCGATGTAGTACGTGAAGTCCATCAGGAATTTCCCCATTTGCTAGTTCCCATGCAACACGATGCGTGAGCAGTGGCTTCCCGTCAACCTTTATCGTTCCATACCCACCCCGTTTACGGTATCCTGTCCACTCCAGGCACCCGTTCTCTCCGGGCACCAATCTCGCCTCAAATCTTTCCTTCAATGTCTTTTTCATTCGACATACTCCTGCCTTAAAACGGTATCGAGGGTCACTAGGTGGTACTCTGGGTTAGCTGATAGAATACCACTAACAATCAGCTTGTCGTAATTGATATCGAGTTGGAACCAGACGATGTGCCTAGCATTAGCGCGGGTAAAGGGGGCGGAGGAGCATGAGAGCGGGTCTATGCTTAGGGTAATGCTGGTGGACACGGGGCGCGGGTGGCAGAAGTACCAGGCTCCAGAGTGTATTGCCCAGACGGCAACACCCGCCTTATTAAGGTCAATCCCGGCATGAAAGCAGAAATCGGTGATTTTAGGCATTGCTCTTTCCTTCCACTTTGTGGACTATGTGTGGATATTCTTCGTTCATCTCATCTGCCCAATCTTGTGCCTCTTCCAAGGAATATTTCCATGCACTGTAGCCATCGTGACTATTGAGCAGGTTACTCCAAACAACACGGTACATCATGTTCTATCCTCTGCCCATATAATACTAATAATCCGTACATCCTCATCTGGGTGCTTACCCTCTGTGAATTCAGCACCCGCATTCATAAAACACTCAACACCAGCAGCGATAATTTCATCCAGGGATACGGATACCTCGTACAGCTCACTCGGACAGCTAAACCGCATAACCACTCCCACATCATCCTCACTACGCTCCGTAGCGAACTCAGAAATCCATGTCAAATCATCTGCATCAAGCATAATTTTTTACCCAAAATTCATTAGTTGGTCAATCAATTCTAGCACCTCTTTCGTGGTTTCCCATTCTAAATGGTATTTGACGATGGAGGTCGTGTCGGAATTGAGGACGGTGTAGCTGGAATGGAGGGCTACGCTCAAACCCCATTCAAAATTGCGTAGCTCTGTGTTGCTGTGCCCGTAGACGTTGAGTAGGACGTGCTGGAGTAGTTTGTCTGGTTGAGCGTCGTATGCCTCCTGGAGGGCTGTATTCGGGTGTCTCTTCCCACGTAGCCACATTTTGTGTTCCCTCATCCTGACAGCGCTGCGCTTCGTAGAGCCAATGTAGATACAGCGGGTACCAGGAAAACCTAGGAGGTAGACACAACCTGTGAGTACCTCCAGGGATTTGCCCAAGTCAGACTTGTAATCGCTGTTGCTGACTCTAATGGGTTTTGCCATTTATATCTCTCCCCTTGCGTATGCTTCTTCGTAATTTTGCTGGTCGTTTGCTCGGTCGATACCGCGCTTGTCATTAAATTTTTGGCGGGTATCTTCAACAATCTCGTGGATTTCGTGGTAGATGGTTGCTCGGATGCTCGCTAGGCTGCGTTTGTCCCCAGCCAGTTCACGACACCCGACCTCACAATCGATGTAGTTACTGAAATTAATCAATCGACTCACAGAACCCAAACCATCTAGGTAGAGGGCTGCTGCATTTCGGATGTTATCGTTTGGCACTGTGTCCCCTTGTTGTGTTGGATATCATAGATGGCTGCTGTGATGGCTACCACGCTAATCAGGAACCACCCGATTAGGAAGATTAGCATTAGATAGGTCAGTTGTTTCATGTAGCTCCTGAATAGCCTGCTGTTGGTTGGTGGTGACTCTGGTTCCGTTAAGCGTTCTGACTAGGTATACCATTACATACTCCTGAATGTACCGTTGTTGAATGCCTCATCTTGGAGGCGCTTGAACTCATCCGTATCTGTATACCCTGGTTGCTTGACAGCCCACTCACAGAGCCAGGTGGCGAGGACTATGGCATCATCTACGCTGGCTGGTTCCACCGTACCGAGGTGGGTAACGATGTAGGATTCCTCTGTAAGTCTAACCGTATCTAGCAAACCATCCACGATAATCGCAACACTTTTCATAATTTTCTCCATCAGAATTCGATTAGTTTGATTGTAGCATGAGAACTAGTGAATCGTTCCGTCAGTTGCTTGCTTGAGTAACTCTGCTGCCCTCACATCCTTACGCGCATCACCCTTACAGGAGGGTGTAGTGGCATTTGCAACCCGCTTGTCCCTAGCAGCTAGGGAATTGGACAAGGATTTCGATAGTCTCTCTAATTCGTTAGGTGCTGTGAGATTAAGCATCATTGGATTTACTCCGTAACTTCTAATTATGTTTTCCTCTACAAAGAACATATCGTAGAGGGTTGTCTCTTGCAGCACTTCAAACGAGGGTCTATCGTCTTTTGCATAAGCAGCAGTCAGAAGGGAATTTCCGTGTCTATCCTTATGCAGAAGGTTGAGATGACTGGCTAACCTATGACCTATGCTGTAGCTGCAACCAATGTAAAATTTACCACATGAAAATTTGATTTTGTAGACTCCAATCATTTAAGTTTTCCTTACAGGGTATCTGGGTTCGCTTCGCTCTCTACGATACAGCATAGCATTAATACAAAAATTATAAGGGGGGTAGGTTGTATTCTAATCCGGTTGTTAAGTAGTTTCGTTGGATGCCGCGAGCCAGTGTCCGATGAAGTCGGTAAGCTGGTGACATCGGCAGGAAATGAAACGGTCAGATGGCAACACACCCTTATTTTTTTTGTATTATGATTTTAAGCCCTCGGCGACTGAGATTTTGTACACGAGATGAGGGTATGAAAGACCCGATTCGCTCAAGTAGTATTCTCTTAGTAGTAGAATGCGGGTTTCAGCCATTTAGGGTAACGAGAGAATGCACATCCTAGCCTTTCTTAATGACTCTATTCTCAATAGCATTGCCAACCTTAAAGGGAGCGTCAAAGCCATAGCTCAAGGGAGTTACAGCTTTGTATAAAATGCTCTAAGTACAGCTATTTGGGGTTGACTGATAAGCCTAGCTTATAGAATAGAGTAGGTGGTCGTCCCCTTCATACGTCTCGACAATGCAGAATGAGTCAGCGATATCCGTTAAGACATTCCCTACCCCTTCCCCGTAGTCACAATTCCAAAATCCAATACCGTGCCCATTGCGTGTGTACCAGAAATCGTGAACCACTTTCCTTAGACCGTTGGTATCAACAGCGCGCTCGACTTCAGGGTCATCTAGAAATTCGGCAAGCTCTGTCACCTGCTTTTTAATGAACTCAGGTGAGAAGCCAATGTAATCATCAGACAATTTATCAAAATCAGTAAATTCAATGGCTTCGCTGTAGTAGTACCAAGCGTTACGGTTAATCATTATATTCTCCTTTGATTGTAAGGTAATGCCATCTGCCAAGGTATCGATAAAGCTCCATCTCCTCATCTGTTAATTCATCGGGGAGGGGTTCTCCCCAACGAATCAACCTCTCCGCCACTTTCTTGTCATCTGCCATCAGGACACAATACCTCCGAAGCGTAGTAGAAAGAAGTACCGACTACCGCAGCCACGTACTGCCTCTGCTTATCCGTTAGATTAAGAGTCTGGAGGGTATTGTACTCTAGTTCGTTGGAGTAACGTCCAGCCTCAGAATATGAGTAACCTTGCCGATATAAATCACAAACCACGTGTGCGTAGGGTAGTGTCTTCTGAATGAGGGAAGGAGTCATATCAACATTGTTCTGCTGCTCCATAGCCTCTAGGTAGTTTATCTCCTGCTGTGTGTAGACCTGTGCGTATGCTGGTTGTGTGACTGATAGAGCGAGCGTTGCCAATAGAGCGGTTAGAAATTTCACGTTAGTTTCTCCTGAATGTGCTGATAGTTGCTGCTGCTATCAACAGCAGAATGATTATGATGTTGAAGCCTGCCCCTAGATAGACTGGGATAGGCACCTCGATAGGTTGGTAATTTTTTACAGTCAGAATTTGATTATTCACTCAATCCCCAAGGGAATACTTCCCCATAATTTTGTGTGGCTAGAGCGGTCAGCATCTCCAATTTGTTCCCGTACCTCCCTACCTCTATATCGTTGACTCGTAAGACATACGTGTTACGTTGCCCCTTAGTGTGAAGCCGCGACCTGACGGCATACCACTCCTCACCCGTAGCCTCAATATACCCGCCATACGCCCTACCATCTGACCACGTCTGACTCACACCCTCGACGATTACCTGCCCACCACCCCCACGGTAGGTTTGTGTATGGTATCGCTGTCTACCATTCTCATCCTTCACTACGCTTCACCCTCCTCACGATAATTCTGTAAGCACCCGGTTGATTGTCTCGGTAATCCCTGACAAGCTCCCTTGCTTCCTTCCGGCTCGTGCCCGTAAACACAACCTCCCAGCCGATTTGGGTGAATTGCTTGATGTCAAATTCATCCTCTGTCTTGCGAACGTAAACCATATTAACCTCCCTCTTTCCTGATTTGAATCCACAAAATCGCTTGCATATCCAGCGCCCTAAATCCATACTTAATAGCCAGCCTCTCAACCTCAGCCTTGATAGCCCGACGCTCATCCTCATTCTTAATGGTGCCTAGAAGGTGCATGTCATTGTAGTACGCCCTCACCATCCAAGAATCAATAGTCACGTCGGTTGATGATTGGGGGTAAAGGATGTTATCGTAGAACGCCCTGACCTTCGGTGCCCGCTTGCCTAGCAACAGCTCGGTAGCTACGTTAGGGTTGCACAGGATATTCCAAGCCTTGACTACATTAGACTGGAATGCATGCACCTCAACCTCGTAGATTTCTTTACCCTCAAAATGGGCAAGTGTCAGGTTCATAGCGCCTGATAGGTTCTGCTCCCACGTGATGCGCGGGGATAGTACCGCTATTACACCTGCCGCCTGCTCAATAGAGATATGGTAGGTGAAGCTTAGGAAGTGTGCGAAATCGTGTGCTTCCTGGTACCAACTGATAGCGACGCTCCTGTCAGATGACGGGATACGATTAAATAGATTCTCAAGGTGACTCATTTTTTCCTCGTGAAAATTCGATTGGTTTACTCCCGTGGGTGAATAACCTGAAGCCATCACCCACTTACCTTATTTTTTTTGTATTACCCGCGTAGCGTTGTAGCGTAGAGAGCGAAGCGAACCCAGTCTCCCTACATCAATTTAGGTAGGTCAATGCAGCACTTGTTCGCTAGGTCATAGATAGCAAGCTCACCGTTCTCTTGAGCCAGTGCCAAAGCATCCTCTAAGGATTCGACTTGCTTGATGTTGTCTAGATAAACTAGACTCGTCTCCTCATCAATCCACGAGCCTACACCGTCATATTCACGAGCATCACTACCAACTTTATGCGGCTGTGCCCTCTCAAGCGTTTCAAGCACCTGATACCGACCCAACGCCATGCCACCACCACCACCAGGGATAAGGGGATTAGTGTTATCCCCTACAACATAGCCAGTAGTGCGTTCAATTCCGTCATACCATAGGGTGCTGCCCCCATTCACGAACGTCTCATGCACCATCTTGATACGTTGCACGGCTGTCATTTGCCACGCATCCATTGATTCAGTTGTGTATTTCATGATATACCCCACGTAATGTATTTCTTCTCTTCAATGTCATAAACCCGATTGCTACCGTCAAGCATAGCCGTAGCCATAGCCTCAACTGCCTCAACATTGTAGCCCGTACCCGTTATGAGTACCGTAGCCCCTAGCGTGATTGCGTAACTACCTGATGTGTTGTCAATGTACTCCATAACCTCATTGCGGCTATAGTTGCGGGTTGACCATCTACCCTCCGCCACGTAACCAACTGTCTTTATCTCTCCATCTACTATGTCCACCCTACCGCTATCGTATAAGCGGTAGACTGCTGCCCAAGCAAAGTTAGTTGCCATTACAATTTCTCCCATTAGAATTCGATATCACGTAATCAATTGGGACTATCAGGAGCGATACCCCATGCCGACCCAATACACTCACCGTCTCACCCTCGCTAGGGATTCTACAATCTGGATACGCAAGGGCATACTTCCAATAGACTTGGTTTTGCAGGACGTAGCCATGATTAGACATCGTTGCCTTAGTCCTGTGCTTTGCCCATTCGGGCTTGGGTGTGAGATTAGACATTGTTTAAATGCTCCACAATAAAGGACTGTAAATCAGACTTGTTCAACTTGCCGTAACCCTCGAGACCTAGCTCTTTGGCGTATGCCTTAAGCTCCTTAACTGTCTTGGTGCCACTCTCACGGATATATGGTGTATCATCCCACGTAACCTCATCATCCGATGCCGCTTTGAGCAGCGGAATCTTCGACGTAGGCGGAATCGGCACAGGCTCCACATAAGTAAACCTTATGCCGTTGTCTGTCTGTACGCTGGGCATCTTTAGCTTGGTATGGACAAAGCAAGCGAATGAGTTTAATATGTATCCCGTAGCCAGTACTAAACCTGCTTCGATAATCACTTCGCTCGTCCTCATAGTATGTGTGTAGTGTGTAATGAGCGGACTCGTAATTTTCTCCAGTAAAAATTCGAGTACGCTATTGCACTCAGTCTAGGGAGCCTACCCTAGAGTGAATGAAACTAGAGGACGTTTCTAACTGATGCGTCAGTTCTGTCAGATGGCACTACGATAAAGCCCAAGTCAGGGTCACTGCTATCATTTCTTTCCTCACAGAAATCAATTGCACATCGTAACTCATCAAACACCTGGCTTGCTGGTTTCCATGTCTCACCGTCATCCTCTGTAAAAAAGATAGAGAATACTCTTTCAACCAACACAGTTTTGGATACTAGCATAGTAAACCTCATAATAGAATGCGTTATTGCACTCAGTCTAGGGTAAGTGCCCTAGAGTGAATGAAACTAGAGGACGCTTGTGACCGATGCGTCAGTTCTGTCAGATGGCACTGCAATGTAACTACTGTCAGCGTCAGCTTCATTGTTTTCATTACAGAAATCAATTGCACATTGTAATATACCAAACACTCGGTATGTATTGTTCCACGTCTCACCGTCATCGTCTGTAACGTAGATAGAGAACACTCTCTCGACCAACACAGTCTTGGATACTAGCATGATAAACCTCATAATAGAATGCGTTATTGCACTCAGTCTGACGGGATACGCCAGAGTGAATGAAACTAGAGCGTGCTGGCATACTTGAATAGTTTCTCAAGTGAGGCTTCGCTCAAATCTGCCATTAGGTTGAGCGTCTCATCATAGTAATCAATCTGTGCCGGCTCATCCTCAATATCAGGAGTAGGCTGTATGTAGTATGGTGACGTAGGGTCAGCCACCGCTTCAAACATCTCTTCCATCGTCATGTCCTTTAGCTCTTTCATTGTGTATCCCTTTGATGTAGTGGTTAGAATTTTCATAGTTAAAATTTGAACCTGGTAAAGAACTCAGTCTCACCGTGCTATGAGTGAGAGTGAGGTCATTATCCTCTCTGTCGTCTCAACCGATATGATGTGAAGTTCATCAAGCACCGTGAGCGAATCAGCTATTTGGTTTTCAAGGTTCGATGTATTCAATCTATCAGATGCATTCGGTGTGTGCAACCTTTAGGCTGTGTGTCCGTCGCTCTTCTGTTTCGATACAAACAATCTACCCCCTAAGCTCGGCGTTGTCTAGTCTGAATTTATCCCAAGTAGAAATTTGATTTATATATAGATAGATATAGGACAGGCTGTGATGGCGTGGAATGGGAAGGAGTGCAAAAGAATATTAAAATGAAAGAGATTATGGTAACATTCACCAATAAGCATTTATACTCATTATATAAATGATAATAATAGCCATTCTCACCCATTAGTACTGCAGTATTATAGTACATTTGTTTTTTATCCCGCGAAAATTTGATTGAGGAATTGAAATGCTTTTGAAAAAGAATATACGGGCATGTGTTAAAATGTGGGGAGGGGATAATGGGGGGGAAAGGTCGCGCTCGTTAATTATAAAAGACACCTACCATTTTTTTGCCATAAAAAAGGCTAACCCTTACATATCTACCGGAGAACCTATGCCCTACGCGACCGCAGCGCGCTACCCCACGGCTAAGAAACAGCGATTCCACACCTCCTACCAGGCACAGGGCGTAACAGCCGCACAGGTAGTCACGGTAGCCCTAAACTCACGAACCAACCGTGTCCGGGTTACTACCACTGCCGGAGTTGCCACCTGTCGTCTGCGTAATGCTGCCAACGTAGTGATGTTCGACACCAGTGCCATACCCGGACGGGATGCCCTAATTTTCGTAGGCACCGGAACGAACACCCTAGAAATTACGAACTCCGCAATTGCCACACTCGGAATTAGTCAGCAGGGCTTCACACACACCACACCTGTCGTCGTTGCACCAGCTTTTGACCCAGACGCTCAGACGTTCTTCACGACAGCAGGAATCACTGACCCCACACAGCAAGCCGCTGTCAGCGCCCTAGTGGTAGGTCTGAAGGCTAACGGCACATGGTCTAAATACCATGCTATCTACCCGTTTGTTGGTGGTACAGCCTCAAGGCATTCTTTTAATCTGAAGAATCCCGCTACATTCCAAATTACTTGGGGTGGGACAGTCACTCACGATGCCAACGGTATTACAGGGGATGGTTCTACAGGATACGGAAGCACGGGTTATACACCTTCTGTATCTGCTACTTTGGGGTCAAACAGTGTCTCTCTATACTGTAGAACCGCCAAAGCAGCTACCCAAACGATTGAGATGGGGTGTGGGGCTGCGGGTGAATGGGGACTCGCACTTCGATATCCTAGCGATGAATGCTACCCAATGCTCCAAGAGGGCGGTCAATATCCTAGCGTCATCCTTGCTGCCACTACGGGCTGGATTTTAGCATCCCGGAATAACATGACGACTGTTCAGGGTTATCGTAACGGAGGCTTGGTGTTAGACGCAGCACAGACACAAAATGCAATAAACGGACTCAACACGCAGATAGCAGTATTGGCTTCTCGCAACGAAACAGTCTGGAATCGATTTTCGCCTGTGAATTTAGCCTTGGTAAATATCGGATTAGGGCTTACAGCAGGAGAAATAACAGCAGACTACACAACGATTCAAGCATTCCAAACTGCCCTCGGACGGCAAGTCTAGGCTAACCCATACCCATAATCTGAGTAACACCCAATGCCCTACGCAACATCTGAAGCCTACGAACAGGCTAACAAGGAACGATTCCACCTTATCTACCAAACCCAGTCTGTCGCAGCCGCAGAGGTCGTTACGATAACCCTGAATAAGGACTGTAACTTCATCAACGTCACCACAACAGCCGGGATTGGTACTTGCCGCCTGGTCAATGCCGCTGCCCTCACGATGTTCGACACCACGGTCGTACCCAACGTCCCCGCCTCTATCTTTGTGGGCACGGGCACCATAACCCTGACGATTACGAATTCCGCCATCTCAACCCTCGGTGTCAGTCAGATGGCGGTGTGGGGGGATTTCTCATGAGGTGAGGTAAGATGGGTAAGGAAATCATTATGATGGTGGTGGCTATCCTGTCCTCCCTGACTGCCATCACTGCCATCCTACTAGGTCAAATGGCGGAAACGGGCAAGGCACGGGATAGTCTATATGAGAGGTTGATACGGATTGAGGAGAATCAGGGGGCAGTCCGCCGGGAGATAGATGCCATAGAGAATGATTTAACACACGAAATAAGGTCAAACCGTGATGCCACTAGAAAAATCGGACAGCAGCTTGAACGCGAATCAACTGGTGAGGAAGCACCAGAGGGCAAATAAAGAGTACGGGTGCCGGG
>Ga0163148_10003541_pt1 | contig 17139 bp, 10 predicted proteins | sample OliLakLV19MP7P2_FD_148606 | JGI IMG/M metagenome (GOLD analysis project Ga0163148, IMG submission 148606) | Freshwater microbial mat bacterial communities from Lake Vanda, McMurdo Dry Valleys, Antarctica- Oligotrophic Lake LV.19.MP7.P2 | ecosystem: Environmental > Aquatic > Freshwater > Lake >...
GGGCAGGAATGGATGACTTTGCCTCCCAGCCCATCTGTCCCAAGGTTTGGGCGGCATAGAGGCGAATCGTTGCATTGGGTTCACTCAATGCAGTCGCCAGAGGCTTGACGGCTGCTTCTCCACATTGAGTCAGCGTCTTCTGGGCATCTGGACGTTTCTGGGTATTCGGAAGCTGCTCAACTGCTTGCTTGAGTGATGCCGGAGGGCAGGTTTGCCCATAACTCACGGTCGCCAGTAATAGTGGCAAGGTTGTGAGAGTTGCCGCAGTGGTTAGCAAGCATCGAACCCACAAGCTCATATTTCTTGCTCAGGATAAACTTCCATAAGTCAGTCTATTGCACTAACAATACGTCTGGATTCAAGCTTCAGGCAATGTACTCCTGGTAGCACTTGCAAATTTATTTCGCGATCGCCAATGTGCCGCCCACAATGCCGATAATGGTGGCGATCGTCGTAATCACTGGCTCCCGCTCCGTTCCCCCTTCGGTCTCCCAGGTGCCTGTCAGGTCTGGAATCGCTAAGAGTTCTTCAGTGGCAGCGATCGCATCGCTCCCCTGTACCTCAATCATGACGTTTGACATAGTAACCTCTCGATCGTCTCGAACCGATCATACGCAAGACTTACGAGCTTCTAGATAGAATGCAGAATATTTTTGTCCTCAGAACGTTCTCCCAAACTAAATCTGATACTATTTTTAATAGTTCATTCGTACTCAAGCTTTTGCGTACTCCTGAGCAATTAGGACTTGCAGTATGCTCGATGAAAACAGCTTCGACAATTGGTGTCGATCCCTCGGTCTCAGTCAAGCAGCTCGTGCCGCCATTGTCTATGTCCGTTCCTCTCCACCATCGCGTCGAGTGCAGAGCGGTCGAGGAAACGTTTGCGGCAACTACCCCAGCCGCAAAATGGGTGTCACCATCCAGTTCGAGTCCCACCGGAATGAACTTGCTCGTATCTACGAACTAGAGCACGATCCTGATGTGCTGGAGTACTACGACCAACCCCCATCCTTTGAACTTGACTACCTCTCCAAAAGTGGCCGACATAACCGCCATCAGTACACACCCGACTTCTTTGTCATCCGCAAGGACTCCGCAGGTTGGGAGGAATGCAAAACCGAAGATGAACTGAAGCGTTTAGCTGAAGACAGTCCTAACCGTTACCAGCCGGGTGAAGATGGTCAGTGGCACTGTCCACCCGCAGAAGCCCATGCTGTCCCTCTAGGGCTTGACTTTCGTGTTTGGTCCAGCGCTGAGATCAACTGGGTCTTCCAGCAGAACTTCACTTGGTTGGAAGACTACCTTGGTTTGGATTCACTAAATGTGGATGAGGCAGCATCAGCATCGGTCGTGGCTCTCATTAGAGCGAATGAAGGTATCACGCTGCTAGACCTGCTTCAGCAAGCTGAAAGTACTGATACTGATGACATCTACACCCTCATCGCAACTAAACAAATCTATGTCGATCTAAAGGCAGAGCGGCTGGCAAATAGCGATCGGGTCCGGGTGTTTTCTAGCCAGGAAATTGCTCAAGCCTTCCAACTCATGACTCAGGTGGAAGCATCAACAGTTAATAGTTCTGTCCAGATCATTCAAGTTGCAGTTGGCGCTTCAATATGTTGGGATGGCGAGATCTGGGAAATCGTCAATACAGGTTCCACCTTGACAGGCTTGTTGCGATCGGATGGCAAGTTTGTCGAGTTGCCTAATATCGCCTTTGAGGAATTGATTCAGAAGGGCAAAATTCAGGCGATCTCAGGTCAGGAACCTTCTACCAACAAGGCAGAAATCGAAGAAATGCTTCGTCGTGCTCGCCTAGACGATATTAAAGAAGCAACTCGTCGCTATGAAATTGTTCAGTCTTATCTTGAGAAGGATGCACCGACTTGTCCAACCAGAACAATTCGTCGTTGGCGAAATCAGTACTGGCAAGCCGAAAAACTTTACGGGTATGGCTACCTCGGTTTGCTACCAGACCATCAAAAGAAGGGGAACTACTTAGCAAAAGTTGATGAAGCAACTCAAGCCTTCATGTTGAAGTTTATTGAGGAGCACTACGAAAATCTCAAGCAGCGCAGTAAGCTCCGTGTTTATCAGGCGTTTGTGGAAGCCTGTGAAGTTCATGAGCCAAAGTTATCACCGCCTAGCAGGATTACCTTTACCCAAACCATCCAAAAACGGGCTGGATACGAACAAACCCTAAAGCGTGAAGGGCGGCGAGCAGCAATTCAGAAGGAAGCGTTTTACTGGGAATTGGAACTCACTACGCCCCGGCATGGCGATCGTCCCTTTGAAATTGCTCATATTGACCATACACAACTTGATATTGAGCTTGTTAGTTCCTTAGGTTCTTTAGCTCAATGCAATCTAACCTCTGGCGACGCAACTCACAATTTGGGCCGTCCCTGGGCAACGTTCGTGGTTGATGCCTACAGCCGTCGATTGCTGGCAGTCTACCTGACCTATGAAGAACCTAGCTACCGCTCCTGCATGATGGTGCTGCGTCTCTGTGTGCAACGATTCAAGCGGTTTCCCCAGACGATCGTGGTGGATAATGGCTCGGAGTTTCATAGCCACTATTTTGAACAACTACTGGCAACTTATCGCTGCACAAAAAAGCACCGCCCACCTGCAAAAGCTCGCTTCGGAGCAGTTGTTGAGCGCTTATTCGGTACGGCGAACAAGCAACTAATTCACGAATTACAGGGAAATACGAAAATTACCCGAAATGTTCGCCAGGTGACAAAGTCTGTCCAACCCAAAAACCTGGCTGTATGGACAATGAGAGATCTCTACGAATCACTCTGTGAATGGGCCTACGAAGTCTACGATCAGCGACAACATCCAGCACTAGGGCAAAGTCCTTCTGCATCATTCGCTGAGGGGCTAGCTTTAGGAGGTAGCCGCCTCCATTGTCGGGTAGAGTACGACGAAATCTTTCGTATCCTCACCCTGCCGACCCCTGAGAGGGGGCAGCGTAAAGTACAACCGGGTCAAGGCATAAAAATTAGTCATATCTACTACTGGTCAAACGCATTCCGAGACCCAGAGATTGAGGGATCAATGGTTGAGGCACGATACGAGCCCTTTGATGCCAGCATTGCCTACGCCTTAGTGCGAAAGCAATGGGTACGCTGTATTTCTTCTCATTATCACCAGTTCCAGGGACGTTCAGAGAAAGAAGTCCGCTTGATCACCGCTGAATTGATTAAACGCAAGCGAGATCAAGGCAAAAATGTCACTATTACCGATAAAGAATTGGCGCAATTTCTATCTTGTACCGAGATGAAAGAAGGTAAGTTTCTGGAGGCGCGCCTGCGAACCATTGAAAACAAATCAGTCATTCAAAAGAGTGTGATTTTGGAGGGTGATCACTCCATCAACAACATTAATTCCTCTGACTCTACGCTACCACCTGTAGCTTCCACTGGACAGGAACTAGATGACCCAGACGACTACGAAGATCGACAAGACATTGACGAATCCGAAGACCTAGAACTTTATGAGGAGTACTAGCTATGAACACTCAAGTTGGTTTCCCAAAAGAACTGTTGCTTCAGCCAGTCTCTAACCGGATTGCATACTTTAGAGACTACACAATGGCTCATCCGAAACTGATAGAAGCCGACCAGGAGTTAATGCATGCTATTCGTGAACCCGGTGGACCCGCTCTTATCTTTGTCTTTGGTCCGACTGGGGTTGGGAAGTCCACTCTATTAAAACGAGTGACCCGAAAGCTGCTTCAAGAAGCACTGCCTTTAATGGAGGTGGACAAAGGCTATATTCCGATTGCTGGGGTAGAAATAAAGACTCCAGAAAACAGTAACTTTGATTGGAACGATTTCTACGTCCGTGCTCTTATGGCTCTTGGTGAGCCAATGATTGATAAGAAAATCAATCGTACAGGTGCTCAACTGAAACTACGACTGGCACTTGAATCTGCTTTGCATAACCGCCGACTTGATGCGTTCTATGTAGACGAAGCTCAAAATTTTGGCAAAGTAGCGAGTGGTCGAAAATTGCAGGATCAAACAGATTGTATTAAGTCTCTCGCAAATCTTGCTCAGACTCGGTTCATTTTATGTGGGGTTTACGAACTATTACCCCTGCGAAATTTGAACGGACAATTATGCCGTCGCAGCCGCAGCATCCATTTTCCACGTTACCTGGCAGATTCTGAACAGGATCTAAAGGCTTTTAGAAGTGCATTATTAACACTACAAAACCAGCTTCCTCTTCCAGAACCACCGGATTTACTAGAGCATTGGGAATTTTGCTATGAGCGGAGTATTGGTTGTATAGGAGTTTTGAAGGATTGGCTACTTCGGTCCTTAAGCGCAGCTTTGGAACGGGATGGAAACAAAATTGCGACGCTAACTCTTAAAGACTTAGAAAAACGTGCATGGTCGTTAGAAGAATGTTTGGTCATGCTGAGAGAAGCGAAGGAGGGAGAACAACAGTTCGCTAGCCAATCAGGCTTGCAAAGCGATTTGCGGACAGCTCTAGGACTAAATATGGTTCCTCCAAAATCTCAGCAATCAGGTCAAACCGCTAATAAAACATCAAGCGGTAGAAAAACTGGCAACATTGGGAAGCCTTCGCCTCAGCGTCGTGCAGTTGGAGCAGACCAAGATGCCAGTTAGTAATCTAGAGATATATGCCTCTTGGGAACTGGCTTTACCTGCTTTGCCAAAGCGTAGTCGGCTTTACCATCTGAATCCGATCGCGATCGGCACTGCTCATGTTGAAGGATTAATCAGCTACGTCTGCCGACTTGCTGAGGCTCACTGTGTTTCTCCGGGAGTTCTGAAGCAACAAGAAATTCTACCCAGCTTGAGAAAAAATTACACCGTAGGTTTTCAGGAAGTCCATGAAGTACAAAGGAATGGCAATGAAGTTTCTATTTCTTCTTTCTCCAAGCCCGCACACAACAACAATCCTAACGAACAAGGGTTTTGGGCATGGCAGTACATCAAAGGATTGCAGCCTTTGACACTGCAAGAAAATCTTCAGCTACTGACGATTCCGCGCTGGGTGGAACAAAGTGCACAAGTGGACAAAAAGATTGAAATCGCACGGGATTTGCGCGCCTGGTGCCCTGAATGTTTTCAGCAGTGGCGCAGTACTAATCATCTAATTTATGAACCTCTGCTCTGGTCGATCGAGGCTGTTACTGTATGCTCTATCCATCATCAACCCTTACAATCTCGTTGCCCTCACTGTCAAAAAATTCAGCGTCCTATCACTGGAAGAATGCAAGTAGCCCGTTGTTCCCAGTGCCTGAATTGGCTTGATGTGCGAACAGATGAAAGTTTGGAAGCGGAGTACCAGATCAAGTCTGACCTTGAATGGCATCTCTGGGTTACAGAAAGAGTTATGGAGGTATTAGCAATTATGCCAAATACCCCAACCTTGAGTACTAGAGAGATGATTTCTTGTGTATTTTTTGACAGTAAAAAATTACCAGAGGCAGCTTCAGAAAATTGCCTCGTTAAACGTATTCAGTGGCAATTATTAGAACTGTTTGTCCGTTAAGCTTGTACAGAGAAAATATGGGAACTGGGACACTATTCACTTATGATAATTGGGATTTAACTCAACCCATCAGCCCACTCCGCAGTCATCTCTACAGCTTGCAGCCCATTGGTGTTGGAACATCCAAGGTTGAAAGTCTAACAGGGTATGTGGCTAGATTAGCTAATGCTCATTGTGTTTCTCCTGGAGATCTTATCGCTCATGAGTGCAAATCACTGGTTAAGCAACCCCAAGGAAAGAGTTATTTACATCAAGTAAGTGCCAGCACCGAAATTCTAAACGGGACTGGGCAAATGGCAAAGGAATTCGTCCAGGTTTTTAATCGCCTCACTCTACGCGAAGATCTACTGTACCTTACGTTTTTGCAATGGGCTGATGTTTTACCTTCTAAGGGACTACTGCGACGTTTTCATGCTTGGTGTCCCGCTTGCTATGAAGAGTGGCAAGAGAACGGACAGCAAGCTTATATACCCCTCCTATGGACACTGAGTGCAATCTCACTCTGTCCAAACCACCATCAGCAATTATTATTCCAGTGTCCGCACTGCCAACGTCAGCTACCATCATTGGCATGGCATTCTCGACCAGGTTACTGCTCCAAATGCTTACAATGGCTTGGTTCCGTTTCAAAGGCAGATGATTTGCCGATCGATCCTGCTGAACTGGAGCACCAAAGTTGGGTGGCTAAGAATGTAGAAGAGTTGCTCGCACACACACCCCGCTTAGTGGAGCCACCAACACGAGTTAGTGTGGCACGATCGCTTTCCATTTGTATTGCTCAGACTACCGAAGGAAATATCACTGAATTTGCCCGTCGGGTAGGACTACTTAAAAGTGCTGTAAGCCAATGGCGTTCCGGCAAAGCTCTACCACAACTCTCAGTATTGTTGAAGATTTGTCGTGCTTTAGATATATCCCTGATTAAGTTTCTTCTTGATCCGGCATCCCTCGACGACATTAAACCGTTAACTATATATTCTTTGAATGCTCAACCTGGGTTTCAGCGGCTTAAGCATCAGCTTGAGACGGTTCACTTACAACAGCTTCTACGAGTTGCCCTTAACGAGGAACCACCACCAACGATGAAAGCTGTAGCCCAGCGCTTGGGGTACAGTGCGAGATCGATCCGGCGACATTTCCCTAAATTGTGCTCTGCCATTTCGAGCCGCTACTTGAACCATCGAGACAAGATTCGAATAGCAAAAGTCGAACAGTGCTGTCAAGAGGTTCGTCAAGTTGCGATCATGCTTTATAGCCAAGGCATGGAGCCGAGTCGCAGTTGTGTTACACAACACCTCAGGAAGCCAGCTTACTTTCGAGACCCAATAGTTACTGCTGCCCTAAGTGCCGTTCGGCAAGAACTGGGCTTGGAGTAACTTTAAAGATTAAGAGAAATTGCAACCATAAGTTGTCCGGGAATTTTTGTAACCATAAGCTGTCTGAATTGGACAACTTATGGTTACAGTCACAAGTTAGTCGGACGCTTTGATTGCTTGACCCATGCGGATGAAAGGACTTGAACCTTCACTTCTTACGAAACTAGAACCTAAATCTAGCGCGTCTACCAATTCCGCCACATCCGCTTATCTGGCTTAACCACTATAGCAAAGCTCTGGCATCCGATCGCCAATCGTTTACAGCATCAGGATGACCGAGCGCTATTGGTTACTGCTTTTGCCTACGGCTGTTGATAGCGATCGCCAAAGTAACCTTCCCTCAACTTGGCTTTTTAAAGCTGCCAGCCAGCATCGTTGACGAACAGGACGATCGTTTTTGACGCAGAGTACTCTCGCTGTAAAGTCCGGTCACACTCTAAAATCTAGACTTTAATGGTCGTGTGTCATGCACAATCTGATCGTCAACAGCATAGAGAGGAAACACTGACATGAAGCTGCGAGAGTTGCTGGCGGTTGTTCCGGGCGTTGCGCCCTTGCCCGATCATGCCGCGTTGGAGGCAGAGGTGAAGGGGTTAGCGACCAATTCTCACGCTTGTCAACCGGGGGATCTATTTCTTGGGATGCCAGGAACGCGCGTTGATGGAGGGGATTTTTGGGCAAGCGCGATCGCGGCAGGGGCGATCGCGGCAGTTGTTTCGCCACAGGCGGCAGGGAACGTGAGGGGTGAGGAGAGGAGAGGAGAGAGGGGTGAGGAAGGCAATGAGACTCCTTGTATCATTGCTGCACAGGATATGGTTGAGGCAGCGGCTCAGCTTTCAGCAGCGTTCTATGACTATCCAGCGCAGCGACTGAAGCTAGTGGGTGTGACGGGCACCAACGGCAAAACGACGACGACCCATTTAATTGAGTTTTTGTTGCAGCAGGCGCAAAAATCGACGGCATTGTTGGGCACGCTCTACACGCGCTGGCAAGGTTATCAGCAGACTGCGCTGCACACAACCCCCTTTGCGGTGGAGCTACAGCGGCAGTTAGCAGAGGCACTGGTGGCAGGCTGTGAGCTTGGCGTGATGGAGGTGAGTTCTCACGCTCTGGCACAGGGGCGGGTGCTGGGCTGCACATTTGAGGTGGCTGTGTTCACTAACTTGACGCAGGATCACCTGGATTTTCACCGCGATATGGATGACTACTTTGCGGCAAAAGCCTTGATGTTTAGCGCTGGCTATCTCAAAGGGCGGGCGGTGGTCAATCTGGATGATCCTTACGGACAGCAATTGATTCAGAACCTTGAGCAGGTGCCTACAGGAACGCTTCATGCCACTCCTGTTTGGAGCTACAGTACGCACGATACGACAGCGGCTCTTTACACCAGTGACTTGTCCTACGGCTCTGACGGAGTCAGCGGTATGCTGCATACACCGCACGGTGAAACGGCGTTTCGATCGCCCCTCGTCGGTCAATTCAATCTCGCCAATCTATTAGCGGCAGTGGGTGCCGTGCTGCATCTGGGCTTAGAGCTGCACGATATCGTGGCAGCGTTGCCCCAGTTTGGCGGCGTACCAGGACGGATGGAACAGGTACAGATTGCCGCCAACCAGGACATCAGCGTGATTGTGGACTATGCCCACACGCCAGATAGCCTGGAGAATCTGCTGCGAGCTGCACGACCATTTATCCAGGGCAGCATGATTTGTGTGTTTGGCTGTGGGGGCGATCGCGATCGTGGCAAACGTCCCCAGATGGGTCACATTGCAGCCGATCTCGCCGATCGAGTGATCGTAACCTCAGACAACCCCCGCACTGAAAACCCGCAGCGCATTTTGCAGGATATAGTGGCTGGGATTCCCGAATCAGTCAAGGCTGTGGTGATGGGCGATCGGGCTGAAGCAATCCGCTTAGCAATTCTGGAGGCACAACCCGGTGATGGGGTGCTGATCGCGGGGAAAGGTCACGAAGACTATCAGATTTTGGGGACGGAGAAGATTCACTTCGACGATCGGGAGCAAGCGCAAGCAGCGCTAAAGCAGCGTCTATCACCCTAACAACTTGCTAGGTATTGACACTTTCTGCCCTGCTGATCATCTGTGCCACCTCTTGGCTGGCGTTTAGGCTCATAATTTGTATTTCTAGATGTTGTTTTCTGAAAACACGGAAAACCTCATCGGCAAAGGCTTGTCCAATCGCGTCTACTCCAGAAAAGTCAAAGACCACTACTCTAAATTTATCAACACCCGCTAATAGCCTTTTTGCTTGCGATCGTGATACGAGTCTTTCGTCTCCATATTGAGCTAAACGAACGGGGATCACTGTTTTCGTAAAAGCATAGTCGTCACCTGATGAGAAGCTATCAAATACCTGCTTAGACGTTCTTGATGTGTTGTTATTCAATTTCATAAAAACCATTGTTCCAGATTGGAAACCATTGCTCTCAAGAATCCAATCTTCTGCTTCATTGAACTCATGCGAGAAATAGATACTGCCAGACAAGATTGCGAATTTATCAAACATCCGTGACGTAAAAAATATACCCTGACCACTATGCCGCTCTGGATCAGTCGTCAGCTTACCCTTTGCTAATTCAAGCACTGCATGGCGCTCGTCGTGCAGTTGCAGCGCTTTTTGGATCTTCTTGAAAATTCCTTCTCCGTCATCATGAATCATTATTTGCGTGTCAACCGCTGTTTTCTCTAGCTGGACAATCACTGTCTTCCCAGATGAGTGATCGATGGCATTATTTAACATTTCAGTAAAGCCATAGATCCAGATATCTTTGACATTATCAGGTAAGTCAACCAGCAGAGGTTTGATATCGGAATCCCAAACAATATCTTCTTCAAGCTTGTTAGCTAGCTGATATCTTTGCGTCCGTTCGAGCAATGAATGTAGGTGATAACTTCTATTTTTTGTAGAGCCTTTAACGACAATTATTTTTTGCTCAACAAGACGTTGCATATGCTTGTTAACAGCTTGTCTAGTAATACCGAATGCTTGAGCTGTTAAAGCAACAACATCTCTTGGATGCTCTCCTATATTTGTCAAGATAAACTGGCGAATCTGCTCACCACGCCTACGAAGTCCTGACACCAACTCCTCCATCGACAACTATTCACCTCTTCATTGTCAACCTTACGGCGTTCACTGTCAACTTAATTGCTAGCGAATGCTAACCAGTTAAGTTGACAGATACCTGGCACGCCGTATCTACTCGATCGCCCAAAGTTAATTTGCTAGGAGTTTAAAGCTACTTGCAGCGGACGATTTAGAGCGTTAGTTTGAAGTGATGAGTCTAGAGTCTTTTCTCAAACATCACTGATTGAGTCATTGAAGCGAGGTCATTTTCATGCTGCTAGCGTCTCCCCCTAAGCCGATCGGTGAAAAGCGGATTACCTTTCGCGATCTCGATTGGCAGTCGTTTAAGCAAATTCAGCAGTTGCTCACGGAGGGTACCCGCGCCCGCTTCATCTACGATGACGGAGTGTTAGAAATTACCACGCCGCTTGAACGTCACGAGCGTTTTGCACGGCTAATCGAACGCTTTATCCGCATTCTGGTGGTGGAACTGGGCATGAGAATTAAGACGATGGGGTCAACGACGCTCGATCGCGAAGACTTACTCAAAAGTGCCGAGCCAGATAACGGCTACTACATCCAAAATTACACGCTGGTTGCTAATCATGAAATCAATTTAGAGCGTGATCCTGCCCCGGATTTAGTCGTTGAAGTAGACATTACCCACACCGACATTAACAAAAATCGGCTTTATGCCAGTATGGGTGTGCCGGAGTTTTGGCGGTTCAATGGGCAGGAGTGGAAGATTCCGAGCCTGGTGAATGGTGCCTATGTAGAGCGCGATCGTTCGCCTACCTTTCCTCTGGTTGAAAAAACAGCTTTGTACCAATTTCTGGAAGCCGCGTTATTGGATGAAGTGTCTACCGAAATCAACTTCCGCCAGTGGGTGCAGCAGCAACGATGAAAATGCGCTAATTAAATTAGGGTGTGCTCACAGAAACTATCTGTAAGGGTAGATCTGGTGATTAAGTATGGATACTGAGAAGATTCATTTCGGCGATTGGGAATAAACACAAGCGGCTCTGAAGTAATGCAAAGAAGCCCAAAGCCTGGTTAATCCGGTATGGGAATGATCTGATTAGCGTTTTGAATGTAAACTTTTTGCGTTTTAGAGTTGTAGTGAAGGGAAATAGGATCATTCTGGTAGGGAATCCCAATATAACTCGAAGATCGACTGCAAAATAAACTAAGTGATTCGCAATGATACAGCTTATAGGAGTAGGTATCAACGTACAAAAATTTGATTAAATAGTAGTTTTGATTGTCAAAGCTAGCACTAGCAGTAACCTTATAGCTTGTAAAGATTGATCCCGAAAAACTGGAGCTAGAAAATGTAAAGATAGCTATCCATAAAATCATTTTCCAGGGTGCTTTGATTCTCCAACGAAATTCCAAGATGGATGCTAAAACGGAACCTAAAACGCCCGTAATGATGACATAGAGTGCGGACAAAATTAGCGAGGTGGATACGGGGAGAGCGATAGCGAAAAAGAGGCGCATCAGCCAATAACTGTGCTCTGAAAGGAACAGCAGTGCAAAGGTCAAGATGGATAGTATCAGCGCCCCAAAGCTGAAATAGTTGGCTCTCCCGGCTTTGCGCTGATAAGACAACCTTATATCAAACTATCACTGGGTTTCAGCCGTCGATCGGGCGGCATTTTGTAGCCTTTCATACGATTTCAACCACAGATCCGGAAGAGCCAATAGTTCCAGACGTTTGGTCGCCTCATCTACTTATGAACAGAACTAGATAGAACATTTGAGTTTACTCATCAATTTTTGACCAGGTTGTTTCAAGAAATCCAGTCTAACAACTAATTAACTTCCAAACTCCGAACAAGCAATGCTTCCTTCTCCCGATCGCACCATTAGCCTCAGCCTGGTTGTTCAATCTAGGCATCCTGCGCTTTTAGAAGGGTTAGACGTTTGGCTACGTTTAGAACTGTTGTCGGATGAAAGTGTGCGGCAACTTTGTGCGGAGCATCTTAGCTGTCTGTTATCTGAGGCACCCGTGCGATCGCGTGACGATGATTTTGTGGTCGCCAATGATTTGGTGATTGAGGAAGCGCGTGTGCCAGTTGGGGCGGGTTCAACGGTTGAGCGTCCTCCTCGCCCGATCGCACGTGGCATTCAGTCCTTTATGGCAGAAGTCAGCGTCATTTGGCTGCTGTTTCTGGGCGTGTTCATGGTGGTGGTGTCGTCGGGAGTGCTAGCGGCAACCCAGTGGCGTAATTTCTCCGCAGTTGGGCAATACGGAATCTTGTTTGCTTACACGTTGGCGTTTTGGGCAGCCAGCATTTGGACAGGACGGCAACAAAGCTTGCGCTTGACGGCACGAATGCTCCAGATTGCCACATTGCTGATCATTCCTGTCAACTTCTGGATGATGGATGGGTTCCGCTTGTGGCAGTCTGGGCTGGGCTGGGTCATGGCAGCGATCGCGGCGATCGTTCTAACTGGCATCACGGTGCAGTTGCTGAAACCGGAGGTGGGGAATCGGGAGTCAGGAGTTCAAGTTATTGGCTCCACAAGTGCATCAGGAGCCAATGACTTGAGAGGGAGTGGGGAATTGCTTCCACTGGGCGCAGCGATCGCCCTAAGCTGGCTGCACTGGGGCTGGGGCTGGACGGGCTTTCCACTGGTCGCGACGTATGTGGGGACGATTGGGGCAACGATCGCGCTGGTTTATGAGGATAGGGAGTGGGGAGTCGAGAGTCGAGAGTCGGGAGTCGGGAGTCGGGAGGGAGAGGAAGCAGAGGAGGCAGGGGAAGCGGAGGGAACAATTCAAAATTCCGAACTCATAACCCATAACTCTGAACTTCACCCCTCACCCCTCGCTCCTCACTCCTCACTCCTCTCCCTCTCCACCATCACGATCGCGATCGCCACACTTCTACTCATCGCCCGTGCCGTTCTAGCAGCAGGCGTACCCATCAATCGGCTTGGCTTAGCAGTAGGAATCTGCGGCTGGTTGTTGTGTTGGTTGGGGCGGCGGGATGCCAGTCGCATTAGTTGGCAACAGGGTGGAACCGGGCTACTGCTGACGGGCTGGCTCATTGCGGTGACAGTGACTCCACCTTGGCAAGCGATCGCGATCAGTGGCTTGAGTTTATGGTTACTAGCAGATTACCTGCGGCGATCGGGGCAGGTGCAGTATCTCACCGCAGGCTGGCTAGTCGGTCTGCAAACCGTTTGGCTGCTATGGCGTACCGTGCCTCCGGCTTGGCAGCAGCGTCTCATTGAGACAAGCCTCGGCTTGACAGGACGAGAGGCAATGCCAGTTGCACTACTGAGTCTGTGGTTCTTCCCTTATCTGCTACTGACGGTGTGGTTTGCAGGGCGGCTGCGTCGCTGGCAGCGACCAGACCTGGCACAACAGGCAGAATGGCTGGCGTTGGGATTGGGCGTTGTCCTGACGGCAGTCAGCATCGGCAATGGGTGGATGCGATCGCTCAACCTCGTGCTTTCTACGGTTACGCTGACAGCCGTTCTGCAAAAACGCACTCGTCCTGAAGCCGCCCTGATTTACCTGGCGCACGGCACTGGATTGGCAGCGATCGCCTCTCTCATCAATCTGTGGTTCCCCAGCCTCGCTCAGAACACCTGGGCAGCAGTTTTGCTCGTGGGCACGATTGTGGAGTGGGCATTCAGCGCCATCCTACCGCTTCCCTCCGCACCTCGACATACGGCTACCGATATCCAACCCCCGACACCCGACGCTCCTTCTCCCTCCCTCCCGGTTCAAACCTGGCAACAAAGCGCATGGCACGCTGGTCTCATTCTTGCTGCTACCAGTTATTTGCTCTTGTCTAATAGTGTGCTATGTGGGTGGACGATTGGGGGGCTTTTGAGCCGCACCTTCAGGGATGAGACGACATGGGGCAGTATGTGGTTAGTCGTACCCACCGCGTTAACGGTGCTGGGTAGCCGCAGACGCTTACCACAGCGCCGATTGGCTAGTGCACTGAGCGTGATTGCCCTATTTTTAGTGCAAGTACTTTTGTTCGATTCTGCGCCTGAGCGATTGATGGGTTTAGGGGTGGCGGTCGTGTTGATGTTCATCAATACGCATCAGTTGCGGCAGTCGCTTACAGCCGTTGTCACGGTTGGCTTTGGGCTGGCGTTTGCTGCCGATGCCGTTTGGGAAATCTTTACGAACTCACTCACGGTTGGGCTAAGCGTCAATCTGCTGGCGATCGCCCTGCTTCTCCTCTGGCTGCTTTGGGGTTGGTTAAGACGACGCGACACAGCACTGGCAATCCTTTACCGACAAGCAATCGATGGCTGGGCGATCGCGGTCGCTGTCGTGACCTTGACCGTCCTGACGCTCTGTCATCTCGTTGTCTACATTCAGCTTGATTCACCCCACTGGCAGTATGTATCGGCTGCGGGGATTCTCTTCAGCGCCGCCAGCTACCGCACCTGGCAGCGACCGCAAAATGCTGGCTTCTACGCGATCGCCTGGAGCCTGGAACTCATCATCACAGGCATCGTCTCTCTCACGGGGCGATCGCTGGATGCGGTGGCGATCGCCAATCTTGCCCTGGGTCTGGGAATGCAACTGCTTGGGGACTGGTGGATCATTAAGCGGGGAGTTGGGAGTCGGGAGTCGGGAGTCGGGAGTCGGGAGCTTAGAGGGAGCAGTCCAGGGTCAGAACCAGCCCATCCTTCATCCTTTATCCTTCCTCTTTCCTCCCTTCCTCCCTCCAGTTGGAATGTTATTCCGCTTCTCTACGCCCTTGTCGGGCTGCTTCTCCAGCACCGTTCTTTTACGGCTACGACTGGACTCTATACAATGGCAGCAGCGCTTGTCGGGATTGGTGTGGGACGGCGACAACCGTTTAAGCCGCTGGTTTATCTGTCGGTGTTGGGTGGAACGATCGCCGTCTACGAACTCCTCATCTACCAGCTTTCGCAGGCAAAAGGAGGTGAGGCGGGTGATGGGTTGGTACTCATGGCAGGACTGGCAGCAGCGATCGCCATTGTTGTACGGCTCCTGCAACGCTGGCTGATTTTTTATCTACGGCTTTCAACTCAAGCAGTGGCAGCGATCGCGCATCTGCATTGGGGTTTGGGCAGTGCGCTCATGCCACTTGCCCTTGTCAGTTCCCTAAGTCGCTCTGGTGAATGGCTGTGGACGGGCATTGCGGCGACTCTTGCAGCGTATGCGTTAGCGATGGGGAATGAGCGGTGGCAAGGGAGAGAAGCCAGAAGTCAGAAGCCAGAAGTCAGAAGCCAGGAGTCAGGACGTAGAGAGGCGGAAGCACAGGAATCTACTTCTCCCCCACTCCCCACCCCCGTTCGGCTGAGCGCTCACGTCGAAGCCTACTCCCCATTCCCCGTCTGGACATACGCAGGCATTGTTGAAGCGATCGCCACGATCGCTCATCGCCTTCACCAGTTGCTTCCTGAAGCTATATTGCTCACCTGGGGCAGCACGATCGCGGCAGGACTTGCCTTCGTGCTGTATCGGTTACCCTGGCGACGATGGGGGTGGCAGCGCAAACCGTGGGAGCGATCGACAGCGATACTCCCCATCATGGCGACTGTGCTGACTATTAGCTCGATCGCCATTCAAGGCTTGCTGATTGTGGCAGCGTTCTACGCCTGGTTAGCAAAAGCAGAACGCCAAGTGCGTCTCAGTTACCTCAGCGTGCTGTTGGCAGATTGGGCAGTGGTGCGATGGCTCAATGCGCTAGAAACAACAGAACCGCTGTGGTATGCGGCGTTGTTGAGCGCATCATTGCTCTATCTCGCGCAAGTCGATCCAGGGTTGCGATCGTCGGACGATCGTGAAAAACGCCACCTTTTGCGAAGTCTGGCAACTGGGCTAGTATGTCTGACAGCCTTTTATCAAGCAGAAGTTGGCATTGCTGGTGCTCCCGCTTTTCTACCAGGACTGCTCAGCCTTGGGCTTCAGCTTGGGTTCATTGTGGCGGGTTTGCTGTTGCGAGTGCGGGCGTTTCTCTTCGTCGGCACTGCCATCTTCATGCTTCAAGTGCTACGGCAGATTTGGCGGTTCATCGACAACTACTCATTGCTGCTGTGGGCAATGGGGATTGCGTTGGGGTTGATCTTCATCTGGGTTGCCGCCACATTTGAGGCACGGCGATCGCAGATTTCTGCCCTGATGCAGTACTGGGTCACTGAACTCGACACTTGGGAATAACTGACAGCAACCAGACAATAGAACATGGCTGTGCAGCGACTGCAAATAACCTTGTGAACGAAGCCAAGTCGTTCCAGTCCGTCTAAAGTCTACAGCTTTCGTTTTAGGAAACATTGCAAGCACAATTGTCCGTTCACTACATACAGGCGCTTGCTCTAGTCATCCGTTAAGCTGACACCATTTTGCCAAAGCTCGTACTCACTGATATCAATTTCATCATTCCAAATCAGCCCATAGCCATCTAAATCAATACTAAAGCTTTTTAGAAAACCAGGCTTCTGCAACGATGCAAACATTGGCTTATCTAGTAGCTGCGAGATGTCGTATTTTTTGACATCATGGTTAGAGAACTCAACTAATAAGGTACGATCGTCAATCGCTTGAGCTGAAATAATTCTAGGAGGCTTCATGAATTAAATCCATCGCTATTTCAAAGGTGGAAGCTTACGGAACTCTTGGTTAGACCACATCTGTAACAAGTCTTTCTGGTAAAGCGCCGCCCACTCCATCACCAACTTTTCAGCCCGATTGGGTAAATCCCCCTCAAGCACTGCTAAAAGCTCAATGTCGATCAACGCATTATATTCACCCTAGATGGCGTGGAAGTGAGGTGGTGGATGATCCCCAAAGAACACCTTAATCACAATCCCGTAGAATCTGGCGACCTCTGGCATTCAGATCCCCCCACAGCTACTAACGAGTCTACTGTTGCTGAAGTCAGGCAGTCAGGGCACGACGATACCATGCCCTGACTCGCAGTCAAGATGGTGCGATCGCCTTTGTAATCAGTCTCAACCAGCCTTAGTGCTTCAACACCAGCCGATAGCGAGGCTTGCCATTGCGGAGTTTCTCCATCGCCTCATTCACCTGCTCAAAGGGGAACGTTTCGGTAATTGGCTCCACGTTGTGACGGGCGGCGAAATCTAGCATCTTGGTGATGGTGACAGGGCTACCTGTGGGGCTACCAGAAAG
>Ga0163148_10003547_pt1 | contig 17114 bp, 24 predicted proteins | sample OliLakLV19MP7P2_FD_148606 | JGI IMG/M metagenome (GOLD analysis project Ga0163148, IMG submission 148606) | Freshwater microbial mat bacterial communities from Lake Vanda, McMurdo Dry Valleys, Antarctica- Oligotrophic Lake LV.19.MP7.P2 | ecosystem: Environmental > Aquatic > Freshwater > Lake >...
GAGGCCGGATTGGCCTTAATTGCCTCTGAGAGTGGTCAACACTACTCTCTTAGGAACCATCTTGATGAGACCTAAGTCTCTTCAGGAATCCCCCACCCAGCTTGCCTGGGTGGTGGGAGGAAGTCAAACTAGTGCAGTAGACGCAGGAAGCTCTGCTTTAGCGGCTTCTACTGGAACCTTAGATGTCACCTTTAGTATTCTTAATGGAACTAATGAAGTTACATTGGAAGTAACTGCTAACTCTTCGTTGACAACGACTACCCTGGATATCTTGTACACGGTACAAAATGACTCAACACAAGGTATCGCTATAGTCTAATGTTGACACAGCCGACAAATTAGCCGAGACATCGGTGCCTCACCCCATAAAATGTCCAGTGGTTGTTGATAGTAAATCTCAATGCTAATGTAAATTACATGAAAAAACAGCTACTTGGTTTTGCCACCGTCCTAGTTATCTGTGCTGCACTAGACGCTGGGTGCAGCGAAAGTAGTAAAAGATACGAAGGCGCGCCCATTACTACTGCACCTGTGACAACAAACATCGCTCCAATAACAACTATCACCGTAACATATTGGGATTCACTCACAGAACTCCAAAAGCAGGAGCTATTAAATACAATTAAACTGTTGATTCAGGCATTGTTGGAAGATTATCCCGGCACAATCACTATTTCCATCCTCAACAACTACATTATTAATATAATTAATACCGAAGTTATTGTGACAATCAAAGGCAATAAATTCCTAGTCTGGTGCGGACAATACAATGAATGCCCTAACCTATATGAAGCTCTATGTCTCAAAATTCTTGGAGAAAACCACCCTAACAGGCACATTTGGAAAAATCGAGGTAAACAGATCGAGAACGAATGCAAAGTAAAAAATGGCCACTAGGTAGACTACGAAAGTCTACGCAGAAGAAATCTGAAAATTATCGGAATTTTTTATTGACAAGGTGAATAAGGATTTACTACTATTAATGGAGACTTAGAGGACCACTGTGAAGATCAGAGTTACTAAGTCAGAATAAACGCATAGTTTATGCAACTGTAAAATACAACAGAGCATAAAAGGAAGGGTGAAGACCCGCTTTTTATGCTCTATTTTTGTTTGGAGAATTAAGTATGTTCTACCTTGTAAATCCATCTGATCTTCCAAATAAAAAGAGCAGAAGGCGCAACCCCGAACTCTTAATCGTAAACCCTTACAAACTTGAGAAGGGAAATAATGGGAGGAATCAAATGGCCAAAAAGAAAAATCGCCGCAAGAACCCTTTAGCACGTCGTCGCAATCCAGCGATTGTCGAAACTGCTAAAGAAGTAGTAAGCAAAGAAAATCTAAAAGTCGTCGCTGCGCAAGCAGTTGGTGGCGGTCTAGCACTAACACTCGGAACACTACTAGTTGGTTCACGTCTTGGTGGGCTAGGTGCAGTAGGTCGTGCAGCCGTAACCGTCGCAAGCGGTATCGGTGGTGCAATTATCCTAAGTCAAATCGGTGATCGTCTAGCTGGAAAAGTACCGCACGCTCAACTTCTATCAGCAATGGCAATGCCAGTTGCAACAGGCGCGATGGTAATTGGTGGCTGGGAACTAGCTCGCCCTGTAGCAGAAGCACTTGTTGCTAAGGCTCGCACCGCAGCCGGTCTAGGATCATGGACGAAGGAATTCCCCGGTCTAGGCCAAACTTACTGGGATGAATTCCCGAAGGGTATTGCCCCTGGCATGGACGGACTAGGCCAAAACGTAATTCCTCACTTCAAGCCAGAAGACAATCTATTCTTGTCCGGATACGAACCAATGGGCGACGTATATAACAGCGGCCGTCTAGGTTCATTCGAAGCTGAAAGTGGTTTCGGTGGTTTCGTTCCTGAAGCTGCTAACGGCCGTGACCAACAAGTAGCTGACCAAATGAAGGCTGCTGCTGGTGCATTCGACTGTGGCCTAGGACAAGATCCTTCAACCTTGTTTGAACCATTCATCCAAGGATAAATCTAAAAAGTCCCAAGGTATGCTCTGGACAGGCTAACTTTGGAGAGAGTTTAATAACTTCGTCGTCCTGAAAAAGATGAGGGCAAAAGAATAGGAAAAAGGTGGCAAACATGCCTCGTATTCCCGGATTACTAGAAAGAATTCAACAACCACTTTACGACCGTAACACCGTCGCAACAAGTGGCACTGGCCAACTAAACTACTTCCAAGTTCCACTTGGCGGTTCGGTAGCTGGTTCTTCAACACCAAAAAGTCAAGTTGACACGAATATGGACCAAGGTGGAAGCCTCCCATATCCCAAGAACTTCGAAATTCACGCTATTCGTCTAATCAACGAATACGGGATTGCTCTTGCTGACCTTAACAAAATCTACGATACCTCTTGGTTCCGTCTATTCATCGGAACAAAAGATTATCTAGTTGTTAACTCATTCATGTTGACGGCTGGTGTTGGTCTCGACGGTGTTGCCAAAGGTAACACGAACGTCATTTCAGTTGTAAACGGTCGTGCGGATCAACGCGGAATTTATGTTCTCGCTGAACCAATCGATTTGATTCCACAACAGAACTTCCGTTGCGAACTAAACTTCCCAACAGCACAGACATTAACGTCGGCAACTGACATGTCAGTTTATCTCGACGGGTTCTTCAAACGCGAAGTACATTGATCATCTCTCTTCTTGCAAAAACAGCAAGAAAGAGAACAATACTTCTGGCTCTATAAATAATAAATATAGAGCCTATGAAAACCAAAAGAAAACAAAAAAACTGTCCGAAACGACAGATTTGAAAGGAGTAACAACCATGCCTCGTATTCCAGGATTACTAGAAAGAATCCAGCAACCACTCTACGACCGTAACACCGTCGCAACGAGTGCAACTGCTCAACTGAACTTTTTCCAAGTCCCACTTGGTGGTTCAGTAGCCGGTAGCGCCACCCCAAAGACCCAAGTTGACACCAACATGGATCAGGGCGGCAGTCTTCCGTACCCAAAGAACTTCGAAATTCACGCTATTCGTCTAATCAACGAATTCTCAGCAACGGTTGCTGACTGTAATTTGATTTACAACAACTCTTGGTTCCGTCTATTCATCGGCACCAAGGATTACCTAGTCGTTAACAGCTTCATGTTAACTGCAGGCGTTGGTCTAACTGGTATCGCCGCAGGTTCAACCGATGGCGCATCAGTCCACAACGGTCGTCCTGACCAACGTGGTATCTATGTTCTCGCTGAACCAATCGACTTGATCCCACAACAGAACTTCCGTTGCGAACTAAACTTCCCAACGACTCAGTCACTTTCTGCGGCAACTGACATGTCAGTATACCTCGACGGGTTCTTCAAACGCGAAGTACATTGATCATCAATCTTCTCGAAAGAGAAGAAACGAAATAAAAAGAGCAGGCAATGGTGCCTGCTCTTTTTTTATCTGTTTTTAACCCAATCATCCGCAATAGCCTTCTTTCTAGCTAAGAACAGGGTTGCTTTCTTTTGACTTCCTCCCACCACCCAGCTTGCCTGGGTGGTGGGAGGAAGTCAAAGGAGAATCTCCGAAACGATTTGGGCCATTTGTAAAAGACACAATACCGGAAATGCGTTGGTATTCGAGAGCTACTAAAGATCAACTCACAGGACTAGTGTTCGGCTTAGCAGCCGCCTGGACCAATGTTCAGGATAATGAAACCAAAAGTTTGGTGCAATTGATCGCGCTAAACGTATATTTGAAGCTGAAAAAGGATAACTGGAAAATTCGTGACGCGTCCGGAAAAAATGATACTTCCGCTGACGACGTGGATAGTTCTTTAAAGTTGGCAGTGCTAGCATTGGCTAACTCAGTTGGATCCGAGGAGGCCCAGGATGAATACGAAGATGATTGGAAACAATTCGTCGGATTATTTGGAATCTTGGGGGTAGGGGATAGGTACATTGACTTCCTCCCACCACCCAGGCAAGCTGGGTGGGGGATTCCTGAAGAGACTTAGGTCTCATCAAGATGGTTCCTAAGAGAGTAGTGTTGACCACTCTCAGAGGCAATTAAGGCCAATCCGGCCTCTTCAATATTGTGGGCGGCATTTATATCCGCATCGTCAACAAAGTCACAACGTTGGCATCGAAACGTAGTGGATCCACGTTCTCTGCTTTTACTGGACACATGTTTACACCGGCGACAAGTTTGTGAAGAATACGCAGGATTTACATGTCGATAGATCCTGCCTTTCCACGCACTCTTGTAGCCTAGGAAAACATCAAATAATCCCCATCCTTGACGTTGGATGGCCCTATTAAGCCCTCGCTTGCGGGCTACGTCGGTGCCAGGATTTTCCAAAGTCCCACTTGCACTCTCGGTCATTTCTTTAATCTTCAAGTCTTCTCCGAAGATGTAACCTTGGGTTTCGGCTTGCCTGGGTGGTGGGAGGAAGTCAATCTACTGAACGTGGAAACCATACCACCTCTGTAATGGTCAACGCCGTATCTAATAAACATGCTCGCTCGAAACTTTATGGCCAGCTTGGGGATATTGTAATAGAGCAGGTGCAAATGATAAAGAAAAAGATTGGTAAGAAAAAATGAAAGAACAACAAACCTGGTTTGTACACATCAAGGCTAACGAGTGGCTTGGCGAAGGTGACAAACGCCGCCTTCATTATTATCCGGGAAATTACAATATTATTTTTTGCGCGCAAGACGTTAACGAGGCCATCGAACGGGTCAAGATATGGAGCAAGACAGTTCGTAATCTAGAAAAACCCGTTATCGAAACCGTTGCTCGACGAAGCAAAAAACTCGTGCCTGACAATATAGTCGGCTCCGCCAAAGGATTCACAGTTTCATGGTCTGGTCGAAGCACGGGCCTTAATGTAGATACCACACGCAGATGTAATTGGGTCCAAGATTTCATAACTACGGACGTGGAAGCCGCACTAGAGCTTGGAAGACAAGTTGCAGCCGAGCGCGGGCATATTGAAGTCGAAATGCACTCATCTAAATATATTGGGGAGCATTACGTCCCGCCGGTCGAGTGCGCTCCAGCCGCTGTGAAGGAGCCTCACAACGCCTACGCCGAGATGATGCGGGACTCACACCGCCACCTCGACAGTCCAGAAATGCTGGCCCTGGTGAAATCCTTAGGCGAATCCGTTATTGTAGATCACACTCCCGACGTAGAAAAAGTGCTGCAAGATATCGCAAAAGCAGAGCAAATCGCTGAACAGTCAGTTACAGGAATCGTAGCGGACATGTCTGATCGAGCAGGGCTGGATGGTATGTGGGATAGCATTGACTGCAACATAAAAGATGAAATCAAAAGCACTTGGAAAAAGATAGTCTTAACGCTGATAACAAAGGTGCTCAGGTAATGATGCTAGCGCAGCGAGTCACCTCTTTCAAGAAAGCTTCTGAAGCATTTCATGCCTCAAGTGAATCAGTGTCTTCTAATCCTAATATTTCCAAAAAGGGCCAGGAAGTATGTCGGGATTACTTCGATAAAGAATCTGACTTGTTATCAGTAGGTTTAGCCTTGGATGGCAAAGAGGCACGGCTCACTGACTTAGAGAGGTTATTATTCCGATGGGCTGTTTGGCGAAAAGCGGCCACCTATACAGCCACACTTACTCTTAATTACCTGGAGAAAGCCAATAAATTCGTAGGGCAAATATACAGAGGCGAAGTTAAATTCAGAGAAGGAACTCAAGATGGAAATCATATCTCAATTCCTCTTCAGCGTGCTGAAACGGACTATGAAGACAGAGACGCCGTTATCATTATGTCGATGTTAGACCGGGCTGAAAAAGAACTATTTGCGGCGGTAGAACGAGGAGACGCATATGGAATTAAATGGTGAAGAACAGTATCTTGATTGCTTAAGAAAAATACTAAAGAACGGAACTCTGATACCCAACCGAACGGGAGTAGCAGCTTATGTTGTTCCTCATATGATGCTACAGCATGATATGAGTTTAGGATTTCCACTACTAACCACCAAGAAGATGGCGTGGAAAAGCATTAGGGTGGAACTAGAAGGATTCATAAAAGGAATAACGGACAAAGCCTGGTATAAAGAACGGGGTTGTAATATTTGGAATGAGTGGTGTAATCCTAAAAAAATACCGGCAGGTTTAAATGATGCAGAGAAAAAAGCCTTTCAGTTACAGGAAAACGATTTGGGAAAAATATACGGGAGCGTGTGGAGAAACTTTAATTCTGAAAACTATGATCAACTTCAAAAGATTGTTCAAACTTTGAAGACGAATCCAACAGATCGAAGAATGGTCTGTTCTGCATGGAATCCCTTAGTATTAGATCAACAAGCATTACCTCCTTGCCACGTATTATGGCACGTAACCGTGGCCCCAGAAGACACATTAAATTTATGTTGGTTCCAAAGAAGTGTTGATTTTTTGCTGGGCGAACCCTTTAATCTCGCATCTTATGCTTTATTATTACATCTACTATGCAAAGAAAGTGGTTTGAAAGAAGGCATAGTTACAGGAATGCTCTCTAATTGTCATATTTATGAGAACCATGTCGAAGCGGTCTTTACTCAGCTACAGAGAGATCCTCTTCCGCTTGCGAAGATTCAAACCCCGCAATTCACATCAATCTTCGATTGGACCTACGACCAAACTAGTCTGCTAGATTATAAGTCGCACGGCAAAATCGGGGCGGAAATCGCAGTCTAAGATGCTATTCACCAGTCTTAAAACTGAAATGTGCGCTTTAGAGCTTACCCTCTTCGACCCTAATAAGGGCCTCAGTAGCTATTATAATAGCCTGCTGCACGTTGGAACTAAAATAATCTATGTTAATGAAGCTCTGACGGACGATGAACTTCACGAAATAGCAGACTACTTCCAAAATCTCTTCTTCAACTATTTAGCTTGCACTTGCTATTATGGTGGAGGTCTGGAACCAGGTCAGGAACCAGGTCTGGAACCAGGTCAGGAACCAGGTCTGGCACCAGGTCGAATTCTTAATCAAAGGGCAATATAATTAAAGACTTGTGTACCACGGATGCAAAAACCCAAACCATTGCTAGAACTAGCCATTCTGCTAAACTCACCTTCCGAGTGCTTTATGGACAACACCCTTCGTGATTTAGAACGTCAATTGAAACAAAATCCGGATGACACGGAAGTTATCACAAAAATAGCACAAGCGAGGATACGAATGGGCAAGGGAGAGACTAAAAGCTTTTACAAAATCAAAAACACAAAGGGTGAATACCTTTGTCCGGAGTATCCTCCAGTCTTTGCGCCGCGAGGCAGCAAGCGAACTTATAAAAACAAGGCCGCAGCAATTAAAGTCTTGGAGAGATCCTATCAGTTAGCCGAACAGGCAATAAACGCCAGCAAAAATTATAGAGGCACGAGGCACGAGACTTACGAGCAACAGGCTCTCGCCGCCAAGCAATTTTTAGAAGATTGCGCCACCTGTTCAATCGTCAAATACCAAAGTGTAACTATTGAAGTTGAATCTGAGCCCTTAGATATAGTTGAAGAGAAGAAAAGAATCGCGTTAGATGACATACGTAAGCAAAGAGCAGCTTTAGAGAAGAAGGAACAAGCATTGCTCAAAGAAGAGCAGGTTTTGCTCGGTAAGATCACAAAAAAGAAAGCAGCAAACTAATGTCAACAATGCTAGCTAAAATGGGACTCTCCTTCAATGATGTTACCCTAGTCCCTCAGCACTCAGAAATTGCAACTCGGAAAACAGTCGATCTCAGCACTCAGCTAGGAACACTCAAACTCCAAGTTCCACTAATCTCCGCTAACATGGATAGCATCACCGGCCTGAAGATGGCTATGGCCATGTCCGAAGCAGGAGGGCTGGGAATACTACATCGTTACCAATCATCTGAGAAAACTATTCAGGATATCCGCCATCTAAAGACTGGCGGCCAACTGGCGGTGCCTTCTATTGGAATTAAAGAAAGTGATAAGGACCTCGTCTTGGTCTACAAAGACGCAGGAGCGGACGCAATATGCATCGATGTTGCGCACGGCGATCATCAAGGCTGTGACGACATGGTAGCCTTCGCTGCTAAATACTTTGATAATGTTATAGCCGGTAACGTAGTGACTACATGGGCAGCTAAGAGGCTGTTCAACAGTGGCGCCAACATAATCAAGGTAGGAATTGGAAGCGGCTCCACCTGCACTACTCGGATGGTGACAGGCCATGGCGTGCCACAAATTACTGCCTTGATGGATATCTGCTCAATGAAGAAAATCATCCCTGCACGTTTATATGTTATTTCTGATGGAGGAGCCAAGACCAGTGGTGATTGTGTCAAAGCTCTCGCCTGTGGTGCCGACGCCATCATGTCTGGCTCGCTATTTTCGGGATGCAACGAAACTCCAGATTTCGATTCCCAGGGCCGTCAAACGGAGCATGGAGGGTCTAAACTTTATAGAGGCATGGCTTCTCGCCAAGCTCGCGAACAATTCTACGGAAACCATGACGCCGTGCCGGAGGGGGAAGCAGTAACTTCTGTTTGGAGTCGGGGATCAGCTAGGGCAACTATTGAACATCTAGCCGGAGGCATTCGCTCGGGCCTAAGTTATTCCGGTTGTACCAACCTGCAGGAATTTCAAGACTGCGCCATAATGATGCAAGTTACCCATTACTCATATATTGAGGGAACACCTCACTACTCTAATCACGTTTAGTGCTTCAACCTACTTCTATTGTATGCTAAGCTTGCAAAGATGGAAGTTCCTGACGAATGCGCAATATGTTTTGCTCTCGAAGAGGCTAAGATTCACCTTGAAAGAATCTGTCAGCACATACAACTAACTTGTGGCAATAAAGGCCGAAAGAAAGATTTCGGTCTTGAGCAATCCTTCGTAAAAGGAATCCTATCGCAGCTTGTAAACGCCATCAAATATCATCACTACTACCATGCGAATGCGGAGCAGGACGCCTTGAATGATTTTGAACTCAACTTAGAATCAGGGCAAGGATTCAATAATGTAACGCCTCAGGTGCCGCCGAATCCTTCGGCCACGCCGAAGCGATTTAAGCCCTGGAAACGAAAAAACGCATGACCTTACCAGTAATTACTTTTCACACAGCCCCATTTAGAGATGTTTTGAACGCTTTAGTATCCGTGGTGCCAACTAAACCGCAGCGTGACGCCCTTAAATGCTTCAAGATGGAAGCCATTACCGGCTCACCAGACAAAGTTCGCATTTCTGCGACCGATCTAGAGGTGTTCGCCAGAACAGACTTATCTGATGGCGTGTTAGTCCAAACTGGAGGAGAATTTGTAATTCCCGCCCAAATTCTCGTCGAGTTTATTCGCACAGTGGAGGCACCACAATTTGAGATGGCCCTTCAGGAAAATGATAGTGTGCTAATCACCGCAGATAGCGGAAAATTTGAGATAGGAACTCAGGACTTAGACGAGTTTCCCTCCTTTCCAGTACAACCAGACGAAAGCGCGGACTGGATCGAAGTTCCCCTAGCAGAACTAGCCACCGCACTAAACCGAGTGCTCTTTGCTGTAGCGGAAAAGGGTCATCCAAAATGGGGCGCCCTTAGCGCGGTCTCGATGGAAGTATTAGACGATAAGCTGTTGTTTATCGGCACAGACCAACGCAGAGCCAGCTTGGCGCATATAACATTGGCTACCACTCCGAAAAAATGGCAAGCTTTAGTGGGCCCTGCTGGACTGGAGATAGTCGGAAAACTATTTACGCAAAGTGCCAAATTATATTTTGGGGAAGCTAACAGTCTCTTCATCCGTTCCGAGAAGAGCGTCCTAATTTCAAGATTAATTCACGGCAGCTTTCCACCGGTTAAGAGCTTGATTCCAAAAAATAATGACAAAATGTTTACGATCGAACCATCCGTGCTCTTGAAGCAGGTTAAGAAAGCATCACTAGCAACAGATGCCAGCAATGCGCTGAAGGTTGAAATTGCTAACAACAAAATTTGTTTGTCCACTAAAACTAGACAAGAAAGAAAAAAAGCCGACGTTGAATATGATGTCCAATACACAGGACCAACTATCAAATTTGCCATCAACTGCCAGTATTTACTCGAACTATTGAAAGCCAGTGGTAGGCAAGATAACCTAGAGGTATATATCGGAGACGTAACCCGCCATCCGGTTATGTTCAAGCAAGAGGGTTTTTGCCATTTGCTGGTGCCTCAGGACACTAAATAAAGAAAGATAATATCATGACATATAAAATTCTAGGAATGAAAATTTTAATTAAACGCGACCCGGTTCTTGAACAAGATGGATTGTATATCCCAGATGATGTCAGGAAACCTCCTCGCACCGGAAGGGTTCTCAGCGTTGGCCCATTAGTTACCAATGTCTTCGTAGGTGAGAGAGTTGTTATTTCTGAATACGCAGGTAATTTCCTCGAAACCACACAAGATTTAACTCCAAGCGATCTTATTGTGCTTCGCGATCACGAAGAAATATTAGCTGTTTACCCGCCAGACCAGGAGACAGTAACTTCTTGATCGAAATTGGCGGCGAGGTTCCAAGAAAGCCAGAGTGCATCTGTGCTCCCTGGGAGGGCAACGGAGGCAAGAGTGTTTGTGGTGTGCCCTGCACGCTTCACGGAGGCCCACTGAACAAGCATCTCGGTAGCGCACTCGCTGATTTCCTCAATCGAGAGGATCAAATGAAATTTCCCAGCATTGCAATGGACTTAGACGGCGTCGTTTGCGCATTCTTCCAACGACTCATCGAAGTCTATAATTTACGTTTCAATGGCAATCTCACCCTAAGTTCTTTCAATGATTATGAATTTGAAAGATGCCTACCACCGGACATAGTTGCGAAACTACTAACTATTTTTAACGAGCCCAATTATTTTTTAAATTTATTGCCCTTGCCAAAAGCAATTGAAACAGTTAAGGAACTGGTAGCTCTAAAATATGATGTCAAGATATGCACCGCCCCGGCTCGTAAACCAGATAAGAAAGTAAATGGGAGATCAGCGGCAGAAAAGTTCGACTGGTTGGAGATCCACATACCCGAACTCTGCAACCAAACAATTGTTACAATTTTCAAAGAATATATAGCTATGGATCTGCTGGTTGACGATTCTCCTATGAACATAGTTAAGTGGTGCAAGGCAAATCCAGAGGGGATCGGCTTTCTCGTCGATCAGCCATGGAATAAAATGTTCACTGATTTCCCCCCAAATGCTGTGGTGGGCAACCTTCAAGATGTACCTAGATTCATCGAAGAATCTTGGTGCTTCGAAACAGGTAAATTTGTGATCCTTTCGGAAAGGCTACACAAATGGCAGCACAGAACCAACCTGCCCTAAACAGGAAAATTTTGTATTTCGCAGTAGACGCAGACGCGACTGGTGCGCAGCGCCTTCACCGTCCACTAGAATTATTGAAACAGCGGGGCGCACGGGTCGAGTTACTCAATAAAAACAATCTGGATCAGCAACTCAAAGATGCAGATTTAGTTTTGCTGCAATGTTTAATTGGGCCTGACGAGCTACCCCTAGTTAGAAGATGTAAACAGGCAGGGGTTAAAGTAATCGTTGATTATGATGATAATTTTTTTGCGCTGCCGACTGTTGTGTTAAAACGATTACCGTGGAGCCAGCAACAAATCACAGAGACTTGGATTAAATACCTGCAATTAGCAGATTTAGTGACGGTTTCGTGCTATTCTTTAGCCGACGTAGTTAAACCATTTGTTAAAGAAGTATTTGTGCTTCCGAATTATCTATTAAAAGGAGATTTAGCTACTGACTCTTACAACCCTTTTGATGACACTTCAGAAACTAGAATTATGTTCTCTGGAAGTGAATCCCATCAGGAAGACTTTCAATGGGTGTGTCCTGTGTTGAAATGGATCGGAGAACACTACCCTCAAGTTAGAATAATCACGCAAGGAAAGTTGGATTTTTCTTACTACTGCCCAACTTACAAAGGAAAGGCCAGCCATCTACTATCTGTTCCTTACCAAAGTTACATGCAATCGCTGCGCGAAGCCAAGCCGCACATTTTTATAGCCCCTTTAAAACCGAATGCTCATTCTGTCTGCAGATCAAACTTGAAATTCTATCAAGCAGGGGCGATAAAGGCTGCCTTTATCGGGAGCGACTCACCTGCCTACGGAAATATTTCCCATGGCAACGATGGATTACTACCAGCTTACAGGTTAACCTGGTGGTGGTATCTAAGGACTTTAATTAGGGATCTGAATTTTGCGAGAAACCTAGGCCAGAGTGCTTTCTCTACCGTGCAAAGTAATACACTTGAAACACAAATAAATCGTTGGCTGTTTGCCTACGAAACATTGATTGAGGACAAACCTCGTGCTGCTTGAAATAGAAAACAATTTAAACCAGGCTAAAAAGTCCTGGGAAACTGCAAAAAAAGTCCCCGTAAACGTTAGACAGCTTGTAATGCAAATTGCTGGAGACATTCGGTGGGCCATTGATCAAGGAGATTGGGGCTTAGCCGTCCGACTCGCATCTTATTGTCACGAGATAGCTAAGGCATTTAATTGCTTGGACTGGTATTCCGGGTATATCAGTGTTCGTAAGATGCGTGACGCCATTGAAATACTACACATTTCGGGTAAAAATAGCCAATAGATTGGGATCCAATGACCAGCGGCAAAACGAATAACGAAAAGGGTGAAAACCCTGAGTTACCGGCTAAAAAACAACTACCGGTCATTAAAACTAGCTTAAATTTTGATCCCAAATTTCTATTAGGTGCAAACAGCCCCTTGGCTGAAGGGGTTGCAGATTACCAAGTAAGGCCCTCTCAAATAACTTTGGCCGAAGGTATGCGAGAAGCCTTTAAGGAAGATAAGCATCTTATTGCGGAGGCTAGCACCGGAACAGGTAAGAGCTACGCTTGCCTGTTAGCTGCATTCGAAAAAACCATCGAAACAGGAACGCCTGTTGTAATTTCAACTCACACCATTGCGTTACAAGAACAATTGTATGAAAAAGACATCCCGTTTCTAGTCGATAGACTTAAGCTTAAAAGCATGAATGTAACGCTAGCGAAGGGACGGAACAATTACGTTAGCATCCGGCGAGCCCGGCTTGCGTTGTCTAAGCGGGAAGAATCTAAACAAGCGCACACTACACTTGAAAATTTTAATCGATGGCTCAATACCACCCGTGACGGCACTCTGTCAAGTTTGCCCACCTTGCCCGATCCTAGTTTTTGGGGGCGCGTCCGTAGCGATACGGACCAGTGCCTAGGAGAGACGTGCCCGACCTACTCCGATTGCTTTTACCAGAATACGCGTAAAAAGTTAGGAGAATCCCATATTATCATTACTAATCATAGCTTAGTGCTGTTAGACCGGAAAATGAAAGCTGGGGGCCAAAAAGGAATTTTGCCCGATTATCAGTATCTCATCATAGACGAAGTCCATGAGCTAGAAGCAGTAGCTCGTCAGGTTTTCACTTTTGAGCTTAAACAAAAAGATTTAGCCTCTATTTTTTATGAGGTAACTAATGACAAAGGTCTTGGATTCTTAGATCAGTATTACTCTACACATCGAGAAAATAATCTGATGGACATGAACGATCCTTTTAGTAAAACCATTAAAGACACCCACGCGGCTATCACAGGGCTCCTTCAGGAGAATGATGATTATTTCAAAAAAATAGGAGCCTTCTTGGGTGACAAACATTTACTACGTTTTACCAAACCAAATGAAGTAACTACTAACTTCATGGCCCAATTCAAAAGCACATTAGAAAATCTTAAAACACTACATACTCAAGTATCTGATAAGAATGAGAAGTTAGCTATCGATTTCGTATCTAAAAAATCCACCGAAATAGCTATGGGCATAGATAAGATTATTGAATTACCTAATGTTCCTGGAAAAGATTACTCAGAAAATGTTTGCTGGTCTGCAAGCAGGTTGGTAAATAAAGTTAAGCAGTATTCAGTTGTATGCGCCCCTATATTTTTGAAAGGAGTGTTAAATCAACTATTATTTAAGCCATTGAAGTCAGTTATTATGACTTCGGCTACACTAGCTACTGGAGGAAATGATCCCTTTCGTCTAGTAAAGAGTTCTTTAGGTCTCACAGATCCCATGCAACTACGGCTGCCCTCTGCGTTTAATTTTCAGAAGCAAGCGAAAATGGTTATTGTTACTGACATGCCGGAACAGAATAAGCCCACTTATGAACAGGATATGGCTGAACAGGTTAAAAAATATGTTCATGTTTCTCACGGGGGCGCCTTCGTCTTGTTTACCTCCATTAAAAGTATGAACTCCGTTTATCAATTAACTAAAGATAGCTTTGAGGCGGCAGGATACAAATTATTTATCCAAGGTAAAGACCTTGGTAGAACCCAAATGATCGAGCAGTTTAAAACTAGCATGCACAGTGTTTTATTTGGAGTTAGTTCATTTTGGACTGGTGTAGACGTTCCAGGACAGGCATTGAGAAATATCATTATTACAAAGTTACCGTTTCCAGCCCCTGATGATCCTCTAATGAAAGCTCAAGAAGAGATTTATAAAAAATTTAAGAAGAATTTCTTTATAGAAAAATGCGTCCCAATGACAGCAATTATGTTGAAACAAGGCTTTGGACGCTTGATTAGGCGTAGTACTGATAAAGGTGTTGTAGTAATACTAGATAGCCGTATCGTAACTAAGAAGTATGGCGGTATGTTATTATCTTCATTACCTTCCTGTGAAACACTAAAAGTTACTAAAGATACACCACTCGCGCGATCATCTGGCTGATTTTAGCCACATAGCACCCCTTGACTTGTCATCTTCATTGTTCTACTATTCGATGTAGAAGGAATCTTCTACATACTATGAACATGAACTTAATTGACAGCGAAGAACTAGTAGTTGCTAGACCGTTTGAGCCAGATCACCCAGGCCGACGTAATCCATGGGACCCACAACTTCATCCTAAGAACTACAACTACGTTCAATCCATCATTGACTTGGTGGATGCGGAGCCTAGCCGGCCTCCCAAATATAGTGAAGAAACTCGTTTAGAGGTTTTCAGATTACGAGATGCAGGTTACACTCTTAGACAGATAGCTGATGAACTTGGCCTGTCAAAAAGTACCGCTTGTTTATACCTGCAAAAGAGAGCACGCGAACTATACAAGGCCAAGATCAGGCAGCCTGGAACTGATAAACTTGTTGAGACGCACTACTCCATCAAGGAGATTTACATCGGCAAGATTGAGCCTACGAAAAGCAAGAAGTAACTATGTCCTCTCCCTACCCGGCAATTAGATTCATAGTCCCAGGAAAACCTATTGCAAAAGGCCGCCCTCGGCTGAGAGTTTTCAAAAGCTCTGATGGTAAATTCAAAGGCGCGAGCACCTATACCCCTGAAAAGACTGTTAGGTTTGAATCTATCGTCCGGGATAAAGCCGAGAATGTAATGGAGAAGTATCAACTTAGGCCGTTACAAGGGTTAGTTAAGGTCCACATCAAAGCATTCTGGGAATGGCCTAAGTCTAAATTCAAGAAAAAAGACCCGCTTCCAGAAGCATACTTTAGCTCTAAACCCGATGGTGACAACGTCTTAAAGAGTTTGTCAGACGCCATAAATGGTATCTGCTATTTAGACGATCAACAGATCGTCATAGCTACCATTGAAAAATGGAGAGCAAAACAGGGCGATCCTGCCAGATCAGAAATCACTGTCTGGAGCCTTGACAAAGAATGGGAAATAACGGATAAGGAGTCAACTACCCCGGGATAAATCCCGGGGCTTGCAGAAAGAGTCTTCGGACTCAGAACGTAAGCCCTGTTGATTAGACCCCTCTAGTGGATGGGTTAACAGCCCTAAACATTAAAGGAAACGTTGGTAAGGTCATAACACCTACGAGTGCTCCTCAAGCTTGTAGCTCTGTTGCTAGTAGTTAAATGTCCCAAAGGGTTAAGCGGGCTTACGTCCTACTGGATGACGGTTCGGAGAAACCTAGCCCCAAATCTATCAAAAGGGTTAAGGCTGTATTTCACGAAAAGACATTGTATGTTATTGATCTATGAGACAAGGTGGCCATCACTCAAAGGAACTTCATTACATACTATTCGTAAACTAAATATCCTGAGATTCTCAGAAAACTTTGGGGTTGCAATTTTTGGGGCGATGGCTACTATGTGTCTAGTTGTGGTGGAGTTCTGTTGAAAATCTCAAAAAATACCTTAAAAACCAAACCTCCGTGTAACCACCTGCTTAAGCAGGTGGTTTTACGGCGGAAGAAAGATAAACTATGTTCAGACAATTCGCACGTAAATTCAAAAAAACTGTCCTCGGACAAGAAGATATGCAGGAGCTTTTAGATAAAGGCTATGTAACCATGCATAAGACCAAGGAATATATCGCTGACGACCACAGCAGTAAGACTGTATGGACGTATCGATTTACCTTCGACAACCACGGTAGAAAGCGTCGCTTTATGGACGCCATCACCAAATACCCCCAAATGGGCTGGGATGAGTGGGTTGAATGGTTTGACGACTTCAGTAATATGAACGGAGAAATCTGTGCAGAAGCCCACTGTAAGGTCCCCGGCGACAAAGTTGGTAAATTCAGATATGATTTCGAGCAACTAGTTACTCGGGATCTGATAGTGAGAAACTAAATCATGGCGCACAAACCCCTTCATGTTGTAGTAAGCAAAGATATGATCGCAACGGTATCAGACGTGTTGAGTTCCGATTGTTTGCAAGTGGAATGTACTAATAAAATAGTGACCCCACCAGGAACTCCTACTAGAGTGAATATCGCGATTAAAAACACCTCCACTGTAGGCAGAATGGCAAGGCTACAAGCGAGCTATGACTCTCGGATGTTCACGGTCATCATTCCCACACAGGACGTATATATTGGGCCTGAGGGAAAAACACTCATCTACGCGGTAGTGACCCCACTTCAAGCGGGCCAAAGCAGCATAGGCTTCGACGCAGTTTAGTCCTGCCTTCAATGCGAGAGCGCAACTATAAGTTGCGCTCTCTTTCTGTACTGATTTTGGTATATTGACTTCCTCCCACCACCCAGGCAAGCTGGGTGGGGGATTCCTGAAGAGACTTAGGTCTCATCAAGATGGTTCCTAAGAGAGTAGTGTTGACCACTCTCAGAGGCAATTAAGGCCAATCCGGCCT
>Ga0163148_10003548_pt1 | contig 17113 bp, 11 predicted proteins | sample OliLakLV19MP7P2_FD_148606 | JGI IMG/M metagenome (GOLD analysis project Ga0163148, IMG submission 148606) | Freshwater microbial mat bacterial communities from Lake Vanda, McMurdo Dry Valleys, Antarctica- Oligotrophic Lake LV.19.MP7.P2 | ecosystem: Environmental > Aquatic > Freshwater > Lake >...
GGGGCGGGCGATGTACCTGCACAGCCGCTCGAGTCCGGCGCGGTCGTGGCCTTCGAGCGCGACCTTGGCGTGGAGCGAGAAGCCCTCGAGGTCGCAGCACAGCTCGCCGGGAAGGAAGAGTGGCCGGCGGTCGCGCTGACGACCGCACCGCGTCAGGGGCTGGCCGCTGGCGACCTCGATGGGTCCGAGAACTGCGCGCGATCACGCCGGTTCTGGCTGACACCCGAGTCCGCGTTCGTCATCCTGTGTTCCCCCCCACTTCGAACGGCAGGAGCACAGCTGATGGCACGCAAGAATTCGATCGTGGCTGGAACCGACCTCTCCACGCCCTCGCGCCTCGCAGCGCAGCGCGCGCAACGCCTGGCCACGGCGCTCGACGTCCCCTTCGTGCTCGTGCACACGGTCGACGACTTCTCGACGGTCGGCGCGGCCGCGCCGATCAACCCGGCGTGGGGCACGCACCTCGGTGGCCGCGACACGAACGCGGGGCGCAGCGCGCTGGCGGCGTCGGCCAAACTCGCGGGCGGCAAGCTCGATTCGTGGATCCAACGCTCCGGCACGCAACCCGACAGCCGCCGCGTGCTCGTCGGTGCGCCGCACAAGTCGATCGTGATCGTCGCGAAGACCGAGAGCGCCAAGCTGATCGTCGCCGGCGTCCACCGCTCATCGAGCAAGGTCGCGTCGTTCTTCCTGGGCTCGACCGCCGAGCGTCTGTTGCGCACCGGCGGGTTCCCGACCCTCCTCGTGCGGCGCAGTGCGGACAAGGACTACCGCAACGTGCTGATTCCCGTCGATTTCTCCGACGTCGGCTTGCGCGTGCTCGCGCTCGTCGAGGAGATCGCTCCCAAGGCTCGCTACCACGTCGTGCACTTCGCACGGCCGATGCCCGAGGACGACCCGCACCGGATGAGCCGCATGAGAGATCTCGAGCGCACCCTGCGCGACATGGTCAAGGCCTCGCGCGTGCAGCGCGCGCGCTGTGCGCTCAGCGTGGTCGAGAGCGAGCCGCGCCTGGGCATCCTCAAGCTCGCGGGGAGGCGCGGCGTCGACCTCGTCGCGCTGGGCACGCGCGGCCGCAAGGGCCTCGAGCGATTCCTGCTCGGCAGCGTCGCGGACTACGTGCTGCGCGGTGCGCCGACCGACGTGTTGGCGGTGCCGCCGGCCGACTGACCGCGCGCGCGGACGAGGTCGAGCGCGGGCTCGGAGCGCACGCGGACAGCGGGCTCGAATGGCGCGTGTCTCGAGCCGCGTGAGCCGCCCCCGGCGAGCCGGCTCTCGAACGGGCATCAGGCCCGATTTCGGCCTCGGCGGGGCCTTGCGGGCTGAATACCGGGTATGCATACTTGGTAACAACCCGACGAGCCCCCATGTCCGTCCGCCACAGCCTCCTGGCCCTCCTCGACCGCGAACCCTCCCACGGCTACGCCCTGAAGGCCGGCTTCGATGCCGGCACCGCGCACGCCTGGCCGCTCAACGTCGGGCAGGTCTACACGACCCTCGCGCGACTCGAGCGCGACGGCTTGGCCGAACCGGCCGGTTCCGACGACGGCCCGCGCCAGACCTGGCGCATCACGGACGCCGGGCGCGTCGAGCTCGCGCGCTGGTTCCACGGTCCGCTGGTCGAGGACCCGCCGGCGCGCGACGAGCTCGCGATCAAGGTCCTGCTCGCGATCGCGGCCGAGGACGTCACGGCGATCCTCGATGTCCAGCGCGCGGCGGCCATGGAGCGTCTCCAAGACCTGACGCGCCAGAAGGCGCGCGCGGATCCTGAGCGTGAGTTCGCGTGGTTGCTCCTCCTCGACGCGCTCGTCCTCAGGGGGGGAGGGGATAGGAACTCCAAGCGGATGACCCCCGGCAGAGGGTAGCGCTTCGGGCCGATTCCCGGGAGGTCTCGAGCCCCCGGACGAGTGGATCCGGCGTCAGTCCCGACGTCGCACGCCGCAATGTTGACTCGTGTAGCGTTCGATCCGTTCGGCGAGCACACGCATGGCGTCGTGCGCAGTATCCACCCCGAACACTCGGTCGTCCTGCTCATCCGGGTAGCGCACACGGTCGTCGACGCGCTGGTCGGCCACGCGCCCGCTCCAACCATCAACCCGGAAGCCGATGACGAGCCGCTTGTAGACCCACGCGAAGCAGATTTCAGACATGGTCCCTGCGCCGCCTCCGATGGCGATGACTGCATCAGCGTGGGCGACGACGGAATTTCGGACGTGATCGAGTCCGGTGGCGATCGAGATGTCGACGAACGGGTTGGCTTCGCCTGGGTCGTGTCCGGGGACGACCGCGACCGTGTCCCCAGGTGCGTACACGGGCGAGGATCGAGCGCCCCGGCAAGCACACTCCATGACGCCGCCCAATCCACCCGTCAGCACGCGGTAGCCCGCATCGACGAGCGCGCGACCCGTCTCTTCGGCGAGCAGGGCCTTCGGCGATCCGGGTTGGATGTTGGCATCTCCGATCACAGCGACGAGCCGTCGACGTCGCGTCACGGACGCAGCTTCACTTACCTTGCTCATGGCAGATTCCCCGATTCGATCGCCATGCGAGCTTCGGCCTCGCCAACAAACAGTCCGCTGAGATACGGCACCGCCGTCACGCGCACTCCGCGAAGCGCCGCGAGGAGCGCGATGACGAGGAAGTCGTGTGTGACGGCAACCAACCGAGGTGAGCCGGTCGTGGGGAGCATCGCGCGCAGGGTGCGGTGGGCCACTTCATCACAAGGCATGAGAATGCCCGGAGGTAGCGACCCGTCGACCCAGGCCGCCATCATCCCCGCCCATCCGAGTCTGCGCTTGATCGCTTCGTACGTTTCCTTGTCGGCCAGACTGAACTCAGCAAGCTCGTCGATGCAGCAGATCTGTCCCGAAGCGATTCCCGCACCTATTGCGATCGCCTCGGCCGTCTCCACGGACCGCCGCACCGGGCTGCTCACCACGTCCCCACACCCGCGCATGACCATCCCGAGTTTGTGCGCATCGACACGACCTTTGCTCGTCAGGGACACCGCATCCCTCGCCTCGGAACTCATCCCGGTGAAGGATGGCCGCTCGCCATGTCGCAGGAACAAGATCCCGCCCGCCTGACCCCAGACGTCAGACGAGAGCGTCCGGGGTGTCAGCAGAGGCGTGGGGTGACGCGCGTCGATGCGCGGTCGCGGAGGACGAGACACGATCGTCCCGATTTGCTGCTCGCGCGCATCGCGGTCGGCACCCTTGCCGAGCCCAGACGGCTCGTAGAGGTAGAGCGGTTCTCGGATCCATGCCGGGTCCTGCGCCGACTCCACGATCGGGAGCATGAAGGCCCAGTCGACCGCGATGTCGACGTACTGCCCGCCGATCCGTAGATCGTGGTCGGGAATCGCGTCGAACAATTGTTTGCGAAAACTCCGCAGGTGCTGCCACACATTGCCGCCGCGTGAGCCCCTCGGATTGTCGAACGTCACTGGATACTCCGTGTGCTTGTCCGTGCGGAGCATGGAACCCACCGTGACGTCTCGCCCACGGGCGTGCTCGGAGAGAACCCTGTCTACGACATCGGGGCCGAGAAGCGCGTCGTCCAGATCCAGAGTGACGATGACACTCTCGGGGTTCGTGCATACATGTCGCACGGCCCAGACGGTGTTCGCGAGTTGACCCCGACGTTCACGGGGTTGAAGAAGGGTGACGCGATCAGCCCAGGGCAGGAGGGCCATGAGTAGGTACTCGCGCGTCCATTCCGAGGAGGCGTCGTCGATGAAGAGAGCACCCCAGTCCTGCCGGGATTGCCGAGCCAACGATTCGATGCACCGGGCCATCCTTCCAGGCGACACGTTCCGACCCGTCACGACGAGCACGACCTGTTCGGAACGATTGCGGGGCAACCACGCCAATGGTCCCTTGACCATGTCGACCGCACCGTGCTGTTCGTCGGGTAGCCAGCCCTTCTCGACGAGATCCACCAGAATCATCCAGTCGGCGACCGATCGTTTCACGTCGTTCGGCGGATGGATGAAGTAGGACTGGTTGCCACCGCCACGGAGCGAAGAGACGCGCCCCCCATGCACCGCGAGATCAAGGGCACGGTGCCACGAGATGCTCGGCCCCCCCTCATCCACATGGTTGGGCAACGGCCGGGCGGCCAGGAGTCGCGCTCGGTGCAAAAGGCACCCTCGCACCTCGACACGCCACGGCTGACCGTTCTCACCGGCCGTGAATGGAAGCGACGCCCGACGGGCGACGTTCAAGGACGCGCATACAGCATCCGGGTTCTCATCCAGTGCGCTCAGCAGTTCGCCGAGGAAGTCGTGAGCGGGATCTCTCCGTCCGATGAGCAGGTCGGAATCGACCTGGAGGATGTAGTCGCCGGAGCACGACTCGAAGCCGAACAGAGGCATCGCCAGCGCCGCACCGGCCGTTGTATGCGTCGACTCGGATTCGATCGCGAACCACTCGCGGTTGATCCGTCGACACTCCGCACCCGATTCCGGCGCGCAGACAACTCGGTCGATCCAACCGTGGCTGACTAGCCGACGTGCCGACTCGTGGATCGCTTCGAGATCCGGGGTGGCGTACTGGCGGACGAATCCGTCACGGAGCGAGTCGATGACGAGCACGCGCTCATGGAAGGCGCGGGGACGTTCGAGCTGACCGACCAAGTGGCAGACCTGCCGCTCGATCGTGTGCGCCTCCATGGCGCAACACTTGATCATGAGCGATACGCGGCGGTCGGCATTATCGACGACGACTGGCCTGCACACGAGCGTCATGAAGTCCGACGCCGGGTCGAATCGCTCCAGGTCACTCGTGCTGCTCTCGATGCGGCGCTCGACATGGATGCCGTGACGCAACAGGTCCCGCTCGATGCGACGAAGTGGTCGATGGAACTCGCGGCGAGGGATGGCCGTCTCTGCGTCCTCGTTGTAGCCGAAGCTCTCGGAGTAGCAGACGCCCAACGGGAGTTCGCGGTGGCGATGCAACGGCGTCGGCTGCCCGAAGGTGGAGAACGGATTGCAGATGGTCACCAGCACAACGCCGCTCGCGGCCACGGCTCGGCGCAAGTCGGACAGCACGCGCTCATACGCTGGACCGTCTTCCAGTTCGCAGAGCACGAGCGAGCACACGACCGCATCGAACGGACTGCTCGACAGCGCAGCGTCGCGGTCACCAGTCAGATTCAGATGCCCGCCAATCTCGGAGATTGCCGACCACCGGTCTTTCAGCCCAGTGCCTGTGTCGAACCCGACCACACGCATGCCAGTTTCTGCAAGTCGACGGGCGCTGCGAGCCTGCTTGCCGCAACCGTAGTCGAGGACGCTTTGTGCCCCGCTCTTCAACACAAGCGGGTCAACGATCGAGGCCACGACGCTGGTCGCGGAAGGGTGCTCCTCGTTGAGTGCCCGCCAGAACCGATCGAACCCAACCAGCTCCGGGAGACCCTTCTCGTTCAAGGCGCGCCGCATGAGTTCGTCCAAGTCATTGCGGTGCGGCCACCTCCAGGTCAGCCATGCACGCTCCGCCATCGAGCGGTAACCGCCCTCGGAGAACGGGCGGATGTCCGACCCGTAGTCGATGAGCTTCAAGCCCGTCGCCGAGACGCGCAGGTTTTTCGGGTGCATGTTACGGAACACCACCCCGTACGCCTTGCACTCCCGAAGCAGACCGATGAGTTCGGCACCATGGCCGCCGGAATACGGCTCGCTGGGTTCATACGGGTACGCCAGCAACAAGGTCTCGTCTCCCACCTCGATGCGCGAGAGCGGGTAGAGATACTTCGCGTCATCGGTGCGTTCGCGAAGCGCCCGCAGGGTTGTCAGCGTGTCGTGGTTGGGGCGCTTCTTGAGCAGGTCCAGAACCTTGTACGCGATTCGTTCGTCGGTGAAGACAACGCCCTCCCCTCCAGCGCCGAGCAAGCGCAGCGACTCAAGTCCCCATGCTTTCTTCAACAGCGCCCGAGCGCGACGATCTCGTGTCGCGAGCCAAACATCTTCCGTGACCTGGGGTGTTCGATGCGTCGCACGGTACTCACTGATCAGGCCATCTATCGACGTGAAGGTGTTGCGAACGTCCGCGTCCGTCACGCTCTTGCGGATGCGGTCTGCGAACTCGGCAACCGCCGATGGTTGGAACTGACCTCGGACCCGATCCATTTCACACTCGATGCTCGCAATCCGCTCCTTGGTGGCTTCGTCTGACCATGACGGGTGGTCCACCAGTTTGGCAGCTCCTCGCTTCACCGCGTCTGCCAAGCCGAAGATGCGCCACCCGTTCAGAGTGAGCGCGGCAAGTCGTTCCTCGACGTACTTGCGCACGAGACGCGACGCCTCCTCGAGTTCGGAACGGGTCCACGCGAGTAGCGGCTGTCGCTTCTGCGCCTCCGTTCGAGACCCGAGCAATTCGTTGACGGCTCGATACAGCGCGTACCCCAGCACGTCCTCCCACAGCGTCTCGTCATCGAGCATCGCTCGCCGCGTGCCCGACCGGTCGTGCTTGACTCCGGCAGCTGGATGCATCACGATTTTCAGACCGCGCTGGTCGCGCATGAGTTGCGCCACGAGCATGTCGGAGCGGCGAACGTACCGCTCGCCGAACCGCGCCATGTTTTGCGGGTACTCAAGCAGCACTCCGGGGTTGAAGAATATGGTCGAGCCGCCGCGCTGCACGGAGTCGATGGCGGAGTCGATCGACAGCGCGCTCGCTTCGACCGACAGCGGCCGGAACACGGCCTCACCGGCAAGCAGGCGACCGACCTTCAAGGCCACCGTTTCGAGCGTGTTCTCTGCCGAGCAGCCTAGGGTCGCGGGTGGAAGCGTGAACGGCGTCTCCAGGTGTTCGGTGAGCTTGGACAGGTCGTAGTAGCTGTCGTGGAGCAGGATTCGCGATGCGTGGTCCCGCGCCGAGCGATCAGGCCACGGGTCTTTCGGAGCCAGCGTTCGCATCACGCCGAGCAAGTGCTCCAGGTCGAGGAGTTGCACACGGAGCGTGGCGGCAAACGGAAGTGGGGCCGCATCCGTGTCCGGCCCCAAGACGATGTTGATCCCCTTGTTCTTGAGGTCAAGCAGCGCAGCAAGGTCGGGAGACCGACGCTCGACGATGGATCCGTCGCCACGGTCGACGCGGATGTGCAGGCGCTTGTCGTCGTCCAGCACCCAAGCCCACGCGCCCGTTCGCTCGGCTGCCGCCTGGGCGACGTAGGTGTTGAGCACTGTCCTCGACACCGCGATCTTCAGGCGGTTCCGAATCGGGTCGGGCGTGTCCACGAGACGGCCTTGGGTCCAATCTTCGCGCTGGCGCTCCAGCGTCACCACTCTGATGTCCAGGCCACGCTGCTGGTACTGACCGGCGAGCACATGAAGCGGGCGTTCGCCGCTTGTCGGAATTGGGCCGTTCTCGACCACGACGACGTTCAGGGCAGCGACGCCTGCGTTCGAGGTCAGGTCCAGCAAGTCCTCAAGGAGACCTCGTACGTGCTCGGGTGGCTCGGCATCGGTGACGCAACCGACGACGAGGGACACGCGCTCCGCTGGCACACCGAGCACGGGCACCTCCACCGCGTTCTCGATCAGCGCAGGTAGCGTCCAGCCAAACAATTCCTTCGCACGCGCGGCTGCTTCTGCACGCGCAGAAGCGTCGAACCGGTCCGCGTGCTTGTTCCAGAAGCGTGTCAGCCCATCCAGCTTCGCCGACGATCCCGGAGCCGAAAGGCGATCGGTACGAGCGTCGGCGTAGTGGTGAACCGTATGCCGTTGCACTCCCCCGAACCGCAGTTCTGGAAGTCTGGCGAGGCGGATGCAGAGATCGCGGTCGGTGCAACTGGGAAGGTGCTCGTCGAACAGGCCGACCAAGAGCATCGCGTCAAGGCGGACGAACAAGTTGGAGCCTTGGACGTGCTGGCCGCGAATGAACTGCTCGCGTTCGTCGAGTTGGTTCGGGACTGCGTGTCGAAGGCCAACATCCTCGGGGGAATCGTGGCGGGTGATTCCCGCCGCGACCATGCTCAAATTTCTCGCGACCGCCGCCTCCAGGCAGACATCGAGGTGGTCGGGTTCCCAGGCATCGTCGTCGTCGAGAACGGCGACGTAACAGAGGTCGGCGCGCGCGGCCAACCGGGCGTCGCGGTGCAGTTGGTCGATGCCTGTGTTCCAGGCTGCGGCAACCCGTTGCGGCGTGCGCCGATTTCGCAGCACCCTCACATGGACGAGGCCGCCGCATTGCGCTTGGAGGGACTTGGCGAACTCCGCCAGTGCTGAATCAGGCAGCTCCTCCTTGCTCTGGTCGACCACGACCAGCAGCCGGTCAGGGAGACGCGATTGCGAAAGGATGGAAGGCAATGCTCGATGGCGGAGCAGGTCGTTGCGACCCCGTGTGGCCATGAGCACGACGACGGCACGGTTGCCGTGAGCGCGCGGACGAACGGACGTGCGAATTCCTCCGATGAGCGAGGCTGGAATCTTGTCGCCGCCGCCGAGCCGTCTGCTCAGCTACGCCTTGGAGGCACATCCCTCGAAACCCGGAGTAGCCGCAAGTTGCTCAAATGAGCAGGTCGCAGGAGGGATCCCGTCGCTCATCGAGTCGAGATCCGCGCCCCGGCCTCTTGCCGCCATCCGAACCACAGGGAGTCGCGTTGACCAGCACAGCATGCGGCGAGGACCTTCGGTGCGCAACGGGCGACCCCGCTCTCCGTCGAGGATGTCCGTCCCCTTGTGAGATTTGATCGGGGGCTCAACCCGTTGGTACGACTGGGCTTGCAACAGTCCTGGTCCCCCTCAAGGAGAGCCCCATGAAGAAGTGTACTCAGTCTCGTCCTGCCCGTCAGCCCCGTAGCCAGCGTCACCCCCAGGGCCGGTGATCGGCCCTGGGTGCTGGCGGCAAGCTGAAAAGGCCTCGGTGGACACCCAAAACCGTCCACGAGGGGATAGGAACTCCAAGCGGATGACCCCCGGCAGAGGGTAGCGCTTCGGGCCGATTCCCGGGAGGTCTCGAGCCCACGGACGAGTGGATCCGGTCCCTCGGAGCCCCGTTTCGGCGCTGCGGGCAGGCTCGGGAGCCGCGTCGAGCCGGCCGGAGGCGCTGGGCTTGCGACGCGGGGCACGGCGCCGCCACACCGCGCCTCTTTGGAGGTGCGCAGCTCGCTCGCGTCGCGGACTACCAGGCGAACACGGGTTCGGGAGGCGCTCTGGCGGGGGCGATCGGCGGGGCTGTGCTGGGCAGCTCGAGGTGGCCCTAGAATCCTGCGCACGACGAGACCGTCGGTGATCATGGCGATCAGCCTGCGCGCACCGCCGCAATCGGGACACGTGAGAACGTCGACGGCGAAAACGCGGCGCAGTAGATCGGCCCAACGGAGCCTGCGGGTTCTGGCTGGGTTCGAGAGCGCGGCGGGGAAGTCGGGAGAGCCCGAGCCCGAGCAGCCGGCGTTGTGTTCCGTCGAACCGTGGTGCGACTCGGTCGGCGCGCGCGGCCCGGGCGCGATGCGGTCGGGATCCCCTTCGCAACGACGCTGATGCGTCGTCGCGATTCGTCGCTTCGCGACGAACCGGGGCATTCCAACTGCGCCGCGGGCGCGAGCACGCCGTGGTACGTCAGCAGGTGCGCTCGCGGCCTGGGCACGAGCGCCGCGAGTCGCTCGAGGAATACCAACGGCTCGAAGACGATCGCGCTGGTGCCGTCGCGCCAGGCGCGCCGCAGCCGGTAGACCACGCGCCCGTCAGCATCGATCGAAAGCCGCTCGCTGGCGATGGCGGGGCGGGCGATGTACCTGCACAGCCGCTCGAGTCCGGCGCGGTCGTGACCTTCGATCGCGACCTTGGCGTGGAGCGAGAAGCCCTCGAGGTCGCAGCACAGCTCGCCGGGAAGGAAGAGCGGCCGACGGTCGCGTTGACGACCGCGCCGCGTCAGTGGCTGGCCGCTCTCCGGTCCGAGCGCGACGCGCCCTTCGACCGAGGTTGCGCTCATGAGCGCGAGCAGGGGCTCATCGGGCACGGGTTCGTCGTGCTCGGCGTGCTCGTCGCGCGGCAAGCGGCCGCGACGCTGGAGGTAGCGCACGATGCAGCGGTGCAGGATCGCGGTGACGTGCGCGACGTCCTCATCGCGGATGTCGGGCGCGGGCTGGAAGCGGGGCGCGGTGAGCAGACCTTGGCTGGTGTAGACGCCGTCGAGGACCAGCGCGTGGAAGTGCAGATTCAAGTTGAGCGCACCGCCGAAACGCTGAGCGAGGACCACCGCGCCCGAGCTGCCGCCGGGCGCGCCGGCTGCCGCGGCGCGCTCGCGCAGCCAGCCCAGGATGGTGCGGACGAAGATGGCCGGCCGGCGCAAGAGCGCGCACGGATCGAGCGCGGCCTCGCGTTCGAGCGTGAGGCCTGGATGCTGCGCTGAGGATGCTGCGCTGAGAGCGGCGCATCGCCCGCGAACGCTACACGGGCTTCCAGGAGGGACCGGAGATGCCCGTCAGTCGCGCGCCGGATCAGAAGCTCATCCAGTCCGCCGTCTGGATCGGTGCCGCGCCGAGCTCGCGCAGGTCGATCGAACCTCCGGGGAGTGCCAGGAGCTGCACGGGCCGCGGATCGAGGCACGTCGGTATCCGCGTGCCGAGCGCCGTGAGTCCGCCGCCGATCGCCGGCAGATTCGTCGTGAAATACACGAGCCGGCTCGCGCCGAACGCGGCCGCGGCGCGCACGGCGACGGGCAGAGTCCGCGCCGTGAGCGCCGGCAGCGCGTCGGCCAGGACGCTGAACGTGAGCCCGCGGTACGCGTGCTCGGCGATCGCGATGACGAACTCGCCGTGCCGCTCGTGCTCGATCCGCGCGAAGCGATACGCGGCGGCCACGGCCGGGTCGAGGAACCGCCACGCGAACCAAGCCGGATCGCGCACGAAATGCCCGCGCTCGCCTCCCGATGCGGACAGCGCCGCGACCGCGGTCCGCGCGGCCGCCGGGTCGAATACGCGCGCGGTGGACGCACTGTCCAGCGCGACGTCGCCGGAGCTCGGGATCGTCCTGCGCGCGCCGATCGCGATGCGCGTGGGCGCGCTCGTGCACGACGCGTAGCCGCGTCGCTCGAACACGGGAGCCGAGCGCAGGTTCGGGAACGTGTACACGAAGTCCCCCGACCGCGACGCGAGCTCGCGGCTCAGCGCGTCCACGAGCGAGCGCCCGACGCCCTGGCGCTGCACGCCCGGATCGACGACGAAGCTCCCGATCTGCCAGCCGATGCGCGGGATCCCGTCGCGGCCGAGGAAGCGCGCGGGCACCCCCGAGGCGTGACCGACGAGGCCGCCTTCGAAGCGGGCCCAGGCGACGATCGCGCGTCCCGCGGGATTCCTCGGCCCGTGCAGGTGCGCGACGCGCTCGACCGTCTCGCTACGACGCTCTCCGCTGGGAACGCTGGCGAAAGCGCGCTGCGCGAGCTCGACGTACCGAGCCGCGTCGCGCTCTTCGAACGGGCGCGTCTCGACGTCCACCACGGCCGGCTCAGGACACCAGCGCGCGGTAGTCGATCAACTCCACCCCACGACGGCGCACGGCTTCGATCACGAGTGGCGACGTGACCGCCTCGAGCTCCACGCGACGGCGGTACGGACCGTGGTCGCCGGCCGGCTGATCGTCGCCGCTGCCGTCGCCCGGGTGCACCATGATCTCGGCGACGACGCCGGGCTCGAGCTCGTCGATCGCGCGCGTCATCCAGCCGACGTCGAGCGCGCCGGAGTGCACGAGGCCGAGGAACCGGTCCGGCGAGAGCAGACTCCGCGCCACGCGCCTCTTCGTGAAGCGGTGGCTCGCCGTGATGAGAAGTGCCAGCGGATAGCGCGCGAACGGCGCGGCGCGATAGTCCGACCACGAGCCGGCCTCGGGCTGGCGCGCGCACGGGATCCCGAAGCGCTCGCCCAGCGCGTGCACGATCGGTCCGACCGACGGGAACGCGTGCAGATGGCAGTGGCTGTCCAGATGGCTTGGATGAATGCCGGCGTCGCGCGCGCGCTGGATCTGGGCCGCGTACTCGGCCTCGATCTCGGATGCTTCGCTCGCGCCGAACAGCAGTCCGCGCACGGCCTCGCGCAGCGGCTTCAAGCGCCCGTTCGCGCCGACGAGCGACGGGATGCGCGATGGATCGAGCACCGGCTCTTCGTCGTGCAGGACGAGGTGGATGCCGCATCCGAGGCGCGGACGCGCGCGCACGCCGGCGACGGCGTGCGCGAACGACGCGCCGGTCGCCATGAGGCTCGCGCTCGTGACGATGCCCTGGTCGTGGCCCTCGAAGATCGCGCGGTCGATGCCCGCCGAGAGGCCGAGATCGTCGGCGTTCACGATGAGGCGCGGGGCGTGCTCGAGAGCGGGCATCGAACTCTTGATCCTAGCGGGCCGCGGACGCCGCGAGATCAGCGCGGCGCCTTCAGGGTCGGGGTGCGCGTCGGGAGCGGCCCCTCGAGCCTCCAGATCACCGCGGCGGGGATGCGCGCATGGGGATAGGAACTCCAAGCGGATGACCCCCGGCAGAGGGTAGCGGTTCGGGCCGATTCCCGGGAGGTCTCGAGCCCCCGGACGAGTGGATCCGGTCCCTCGGAGCCCCGTTTCGGTGCTGCGGGCAGCCTCGGGAGCCGCCTCTGCGAGCGGCAATCGAAAACTGACCCATCCGACGATCGAAAGTTGACCCACCCGAGGCCGACTTCCTCCCGGTTGTGACCCGCATGTCGGTCGGGAGTGATCTCCGACACTCGGGGGTTTCAGGGGGCATCGCCCCCTGATGATCTGCTCGTTCTCGCCGTGGCGAGGACGAGTCCGCATCGATCCGCTCGGGCGCAGCCCGATGGATCGGCCCCCATGGGGGCCGCGTTTCGAAATCGCATTGGAGAGGTCGAGCTCGTGCGCCGGACGCCGGGCTCCGACGATGAAACTCACCCTCGCACGGTGTCGCGGAGCGCGCTGCGCGCTCACTGCGTGACTTCCTCCTTGCCGCGCGTCGGTGCGCGTCGCGTGGCGGACTTGAGTCGGTAGCTCTCGCCGTTCATCTCGAGGATGTGGGCCTTGTGCGTGATGCGATCGAGCAGCGCGACCGCGAGTCGCTCTGTCTGAAACACCTTTCCCCATTCGGCGAAGGGCAAGTTGCTGTTGACGATCACGCTGCCGCGTTCGTGACGTTCGCTGAGCGCCTGGAAAAGCAAATCAGCAGCGTGCTCGCTGATCGGCAAGTAACCGAGTTCGTCGACGACGACCAGGTCGTGGCTCGCGAAGCGACGCAGGTAGCGATGCAGTTGATGCTGCTCTTGCGCTTCTTCCAATTCGCTCACGAGCTCCGTTGCTGTGAAGGCTCGCACGCGCTTGCCTTGCTGACACGCCGCGACGCCGAGCGCCGTGCACACGTGGGTCTTGCCCGTGCCGCTGCCGCCGATCGCGATGATGTTGGACGATCCGACCATGTAGCCGCCGCCAGCGAGCTCGTTGAGTCGTTCCAGCGTGATCCCTGCGGGCAGTTCCCTGGGATTCAGCTCCGCCAGCGTCTTCACTTGCCGGAAGCGCGCATCTTTCAGTCGTCGCTGTACGCGTCGCGAGCGACGCTCCTCGACTTCTTCTTCGAGCAACGCGTGCAGGTACGTGAAGAAATCACCGCCCGCCGCACTGACTTCCTTGGCGACGCGTGCGTGCACGCGACGGATCGACGGCAGTTTGAGCTCGCCGAGCAACAGCGCGACACGCGCTTCGTGGGCATGATCAACCACGCACCACCTCCACGGCACTTTGCAGCACCGCGTAGTCCCGCGGCGATCCCTGCTGGACCGTCGGTCCGGCGTACTCGATCGCTGCGGGCTTCGGCGCTTCTTCTTCGCGCCGCTGCCAGATGTAGAAACGCACGATTCCCAGCGTGACTTTGGGGTGTCGCAGCGTCTGCTCGACTGCTGCGCGCACCGCGCCAGTCGAGTACGTGCGGCACAAGAGCAACACATCGACGAAGGCCTGCGATCCGGCGATTTGGCCTTCGTCGCGGCGCAGCGCGTCCAACAGCGCGCGCCACTCGCCAGGCACACGATCCATGAATTGCTGCAGCGGTAGCGCGCGATCCATCGCGCGATGCTTGCGTCGCAAGAGCGGCAGATAGTGATCCACCTCGAGCACGCTCGAGTGCCCCACGTACGAGCGCGAGTGCTGCACGCGCTGATTGTCCGGCCCGATGATCACGACACGCTCAGCGTCGAGCTTGACCTCGACCTCGCGGCCGACCCATTCCACGGGAACCGAGTAGAAGATCGTGCCCACCGAAATCCACGAGCGCGGTGTCACCTTCGCCTTGCGCGGCAACGAAGCGTCGAAGTGCGCGGCCGGCAACGCGATGAGATGCGGTACTTCGTCGTGCCAGGCTTCACCGATCGCGCACTCGCGTCCGCGCACGACTCGCAAGACGTCGCGCGCCATCCACGCAGCGCAGAGCGCCTGCAGTTCGACGCGGCCGTTGACCCGCGGGATCGGCGAGAGGATTTCGTGCCGTGAGTACTTCACGGCACCTTCCACGCCGCCCTTTTCATTGCCCTTCGCCGGCGCGCAGAATTCAGCTTCGAAACCGTGGTGCGCACGAAAACAAGCGAAGGCCCGCTGCTCTACTCGTCGCCGCCCTTCGAGGATCTTCTTCACAGCCGGCGTGAGATTGTCGAACCACACTTTCTGGAACACGCCGCCGAAGAAGTCGAAGGCGCGCCGCAAACCCTCGAACAACGCCTCGCGCGTTTGATTCGGCGCTGCGTACGCGAATGTCCGCCCTGAGTAGCAGGCACGCATGAGCAAGATGAAGCACTTCACGCGCCCCAACTCGACGTCGTCGACTTCGCCTTCGAAGAAATCCACCTGAGCGTCCACGCCCGGCGCGTAGACGAGCGGTACGAATGCATGCTGCAACGGATCGCGCACGTCTAAGCGCGCTCGGCGCACCACGGACCGCAGCGTGCTTTCGCTCGCCAACAGACCTTCCGTCAACAGCAACCGACCGATCCGCGCCGCCGTCAAGAGCTGCTTGCGCGGCGTCTTGGCCGCGCGCTCCGCGCACAGCATCTCGCGCACGCGCAGCTCCACCGCCGCGCTCACAGGTCACGACCCTCGCCGAGCCGGTACTCCCCTGGAAGCCGATCCCCGCGCAGGTAACCGCGCACCGTGTTGCGCGATACCCCAAGGGACTTCGAGATCGCGCGGACCGACTGGCCTCGCGCATGCAACTGTTTACACTCTAAAACCTGACTCACTTCGAGCATCCTTCCTCCCGGTAGCGTGCGGCGTTGAACACCTACAGCTTCCGGAACAGAGCCCGGGGTGGGTCAGCTTTCGCTCGTCGGGTGGGTCAGGTTTGGTTTACCGCTTCCACGCCTCGAGCCGGCCGGAGGCGCTGGGCTTGCGACGCGGGGCACGGCGCCGCCACACCGCGCCTCTTTGGAGGTGCGCAGCTCGCTCGCGTCGCGGATTACCAGGCGAACTCGGGCTCGGGAGGCGCTCTGGCGGGAGCGATCGCCGGAGCTGTGCTGGGCAGCTCGAGGTGGCCCTAGAATCCTGCGCACGACGAGCCCGTCGGTGATCATGGCGATCAGCCTGCGCGCACCGCCGCAATCGGGACACGTGAGAACGTCGACGGCGAAAACGCGGCGTAGTAGATCGGCCCAACGGAGCCTGCGGGTTCTGGCTGGGTTCGAGAGCGCGGCGGGGAAGTCGGGAGAGCCCGAGCCCGAGCAGCCGGCGTTGCGTTCCGTCGAACCGTGGTGCGACTCGGTCGGCGCGCGCGGCCCGGGCACGATCCGGTCGGGATCCCCTTCGCGACGACGCTGATGCGTCGTCGCGATTCGTCGCTTCGCGACGAACCGGGGCATTCCAACTGCGCCGCGGGCGCGAGCACGCCGTGGTACGTCAGGAGATGCGCTCGCGGTCTGGGCACGAGCGCCGCGAGTCGCTCGAGGAATACCAACGGCTCGAAGACGATCGCGCTGGTGCCGTCGCGCCAGGCGCGCCGCAGCCGGTAGACCACGCGGCCGTCAGGATCGATCGAGAGCCGCTCGCTGGCGATGGCGGGGCGGGCGATGTACCTGCACAGCCGCTCGAGTCCGGCGCGGTCGTGGCCTTCGAGCGCGACCTTGGCGTGGAGCGAGAAGCCCTCGAGGTCGCAGCACAGCTCGCCGGGAAGGAAGAGCGGCCGACGGTCGCGTTGACGACCGCGCCGCGTCAGGGGCTGGCCGCTCGCCTCGGCCGCCTCGAGCCGGCCGGAGTCGCCGGGCTTGCGGCGCGGGGCACGGCGCCGCTACACCGGGCCTCTTTGGAGGTGGCGCGAGCACCGCCGACGCGAGCGCGAGCTGCACGGGCCGCGGCATCTGCCGCGCCATCGCCCTTCCGCCCTGCACGAAGTCCTCGAGCGCGAAGCCCTTGACCTCCGCCGCGATCCGCGGCGGCGAGCGCCCCGGATCGGCGGTGCGCGGTACGGCAATGAACTTCGCATCTGCACTAACATACTCACTGGTGTGCTCGACCTATCCACCCGAGCACTGCGATCATCAGCCACGCAGTTGTGAACGTCGCCATGAACTGGACGCCTGACAAGGGTCGGGAAAACAAGCGCGATACGAGCCACGGGAGTCCGGTAAGAATAAGCGCGAACAGCATGTGACCTACCCCCCGGCCGGCCATTCCAGCCAGTGCCATCAGCGAGGTAGGAGGCTGCGCAAGCGCGGCTACCCCCCACGAGCAGGCGAGCAGCGCACCCCACCACCCATAGTACCGACGAATCGTATTCATGATGATTGGGCCGTTGATATAGACCCCATGACCCACGCACAACTCAATTCGGGACCGACTCGTCCACGCGCGGGGCCTGGCCGCGCAGCACGCTGTTGTCGTGGTACAGGCGGCTCTGGGGGGAGGGGATAGGAACTCCAAGCGGATGACCCCCGGCAGAGGGTAGCGGTTCGGGCCGATTCCCGGGAGGTCTCGAGCCCCCGGACGAGTGGATCCGGTCCCTCGGAGCCCCGTTTCGGTGCTGCGGGCAGGCTCGGGAGCCGCGTCGACCCGGCCGGAGGCGCTGGGCTTGCGACGCGGGGCACGGCGCCGCCACACCGCGCCTCTTTGGAGGTGCGCAGCTCGCTCGCGTCGCGGATTACCAGGCGAACTCGGGCTCGGGAG
>Ga0163148_10003550_pt1 | contig 17098 bp, 12 predicted proteins | sample OliLakLV19MP7P2_FD_148606 | JGI IMG/M metagenome (GOLD analysis project Ga0163148, IMG submission 148606) | Freshwater microbial mat bacterial communities from Lake Vanda, McMurdo Dry Valleys, Antarctica- Oligotrophic Lake LV.19.MP7.P2 | ecosystem: Environmental > Aquatic > Freshwater > Lake >...
TCCCCATGCCCCTCGAACTCCCCAACCTCGATGATCGCACCTACAAAGACTTGGTCGCAGAAGCGCTGAGCCTGATCCCGACCTATGCGCCGGAATGGACGAATCATAACCCGTCCGATCCGGGAATTACCCTAGTGGAGCTATTCGCGTTTTTGAGCGAAATGCTAATTTATCGGCTGAATCGCGTCACCAATGCGAATAAATTTACATTTCTAAAATTACTCAACGGCTCCAAATGGGCGTTTTACGACCAGCCCGTCCCGGATGGGGCAACCCTTGACACCGAGATTCGCAAGACCGTACAAACCTTGCGGGCAGCCAGCCGTGCCGTAACCTGTGCCGATTTTGAAATTTTGGCGCGAGCGGTCAATGCTCAGCGCGACGAAGGTCAGCAAAAAGTAGCGCGATCGCACTGCATTCCCCGCCGCAATCTTGATCCGCGATCGCCCTTATTTAGCCAAGCAGAACAGATGGGTCATGTGAGCGTCGTGATTGTCCCGATTAGTAATGGCGCAGATCCACTCCCCCAACCAACGCAGGAGTTGCTCCAGGCGATCGCGCAGTTTTTGGAACCCAAACGGCTGCTGACTACCCGGCTGCACGTCATCGGCCCCAGCTACGTCAAGGTTCAATTGCAACTGACCCTGCATCTCAAGCCCGATGCCTTAGTGGATTTGGTTCAAGTTGAAGTGTTCAACGCCCTCACTTTTTTCCATCCGCTACAAGGAGGCAGCGATCGCCAAGGTTGGGTGTTTGGCCGCAATGTTTATGTCTCAGAACTGTATGCCTTGCTAGATCAAGTTCCCGGTGTCGATTATGTCACTAAAACAGAAGTCACCGAACCCAATGGCCAAAAGCACCTGCTGAATGAAATCGCCGTTGCACCTCCCGAATCTGCTCGGTTGCAATTTTTACAAGGGCAACTGATCGCGATCGCCATCAACGACCACGAACTTGTCGAAGTGGATGCTAAAGCAATTCGGTATGTAGATGCCAACCACAAACCCGTTGTCCCCTCTGTCAGCAACCCATAAAAAAAGTAGGTTGGGTAGAGCGCAGCGAAACCCAACATTCTCATTCTTATTCCCATTCAAAATTCAAAATTCAAAACTGCTATGCGCCTTAACGAGTATCTCCCCGCCCTCTACCAAGCCGATCCCTTCCTGGAGCGCTTCCTGTTAGCGTTCGAGAAAATTCTGTTGGGGCGTGAAGATGGGATAATGTTTCCTGCCTTGCACGATCAGTTGGGAAACTCAATTCCCTTTCATGGCACTAGTTTAGAAGGTGCGATCGCCCACCTTTCGACTTACTTTGACCCCAACGAAACGCCGACAGAGTTTTTATCGTGGTTAGCGGGATGGGTTGCCCTCAGCCTGCGCGATGACTGGTTAGAGGATGAAAAGCGACGGTTTATGAATCAAATTGTCCCGCTTTACCAAAAGCGCGGCACCTACGCAGGCATGATCGAAATGTTGCAAACCTATACGGGCGGCATGGGGGTTGAGGTGAGCGAGTTAACGGCTCCCCTCCAAATTGGTGTAACCTCCCATGTGGGTGTCGATACGGCGATTGGCGGCGGCCCACCCCATTACTTCCGGGTCAAAATTATCTTGCAAAGCCTGAAAGATCTCGATCTCACCCGGCGTGAGCAAATTGCTAGAGCGATTATTGACCAAGAAAAACCCGCGCATACCTACTACGATCTGGAGGTTAAAGTGCCAACGACGATGCAGGTAGGTCAACCCGACCCGTTTCAGGGTGGTTCTGTGGTGGGTGTCAATACCTTCCTCGGCGACGTGCCCAACTGATTCACCAAAGTATTCCCCTATTCATGTGAGGTAGCCTCTATGGCAGACTATAACATCCCCCAATATGTGGATAAACGGACTCGCTATTTCAACAACCAATTCCTTCAAGAACAAGATTTTATTGATGAACAAAAGTATCACATTAACCATTTACGACAACATCAGCGATCGCTGCATACACCTGGCATTGCCGAGGGGCTGACGGTAGAGGCACCCATCGGCGCAACTGAAGCAACCGTGAAGCCAGGAGTGGCGATCGACAAAGAAGGCCGCCAGATTGTCTTGACTGGCGATCGCACGATTCCGCTGACCGATGCCACATTTCATAACCAAAAAGTGGTGCTGGCGATCGCCTATGGCGAGGAAGCGTCAGATCCAGTAGGCGGTGGAGAAACGCGCCTCTTTGAACGCCCCATCATGCGCCCTTTTTTAATCAACGACCCTGACATTAGCGACACGACGATGGTGCTGCGTTTGGCAATCCTATCGATTGGCGACGATGGCAGGGTATCGACAGCGCCCGACTTGAGTGTCCGTTTAGGGGCAGGGATTAACCTGGGCGAACCCACCTTAACAAAAATTACCTTTTCTCGAACCAATGTTCAAGATGCCACCCAATTTCCTACCCTCAGTTCTGGTGCCGCTAATCGCGTCGATATTCAGGGCAGTCTCACGGTCAGCAGCACGGTCAATGGTCGCGATTTGGCCAGGGATGGTAACAAACTCGATAGCCTGAGTGCTGAGCAAATTGGTGCCCTACCCACTAAGGGAGGAACCGTAACCGGAAATCTGGCAGTGGATGGGGCCGATCTCACTGTGCAACAACGGGGTCGAGTCGGTGGCAATCTGAACGTTGGATCACCCTCGGTCAGCAACATCCGGCTCTCGGTGCAGTCCTCCACTCCCAACCCTGGAACTACCCCAGCTCCAGGGGCATTAGGGGCGCTATTTGTCTGGAATGGCTCACCGACGTCCTATGGCATCGTCTCAAAAGTTTCTAGTACTCCCACCAATGTGAACCCACCCCTTGGCAGCGGGGCAGCGATCGCCGGAATCGCCAACATGGACAACGTATTTGGAGTCTACGCCCAAGCAAAAGATGGCACCCCCGCTCTGTTTGTCCAGGGAGTTGCCAAATTTAGCGGAGACAAGGGCGGCTACGTTGTAGACACCTTTGTCAATGCCAGTGGACAACGCTTGAACGTGGGAGATGTGGTCAAACTCAAAGGCACGCCCATTGTGCGGTTTGAAGGAGACAACGGACGCATTCCCGTTCCAGACGTCACCCTGGCCGACCAGGAAAACGACAGTAAGGTGATTGGCATCGTTTCCCGCGAAGCCGTCCCCAATCCAGGGATGCCCGACAACCGGGTGCAACCGGAAGATTCGACGTTTGCTGAAACTGGTGGAGAAGTGTTTGTGGTCACCCTGGGCACCTTCGCGATCTGCAAAGTAGATGCGACACAGGTGCCGATCGAAGTGGGTGATTTACTCACAACTTCCAACAATCCAGGACATGCCAAAAAAGCGACTGAGCCGAAACTGGGCTGCATTATCGGCAAAGCACTGCAATCTTTTGGGGGGGGAACAGGGCATATTGCGGTATTTGTGAATATTCAATAAGGGTACTTAAGAATCACCAAAGAGGCACTTAGTCTATGCGAGAACGATTGGAAGCCCGACTGCAACAACTCAAGGCTGAATTTGAGTCCGGTCAAAAAATGCTGGCAGATCTAGAAGCTCAAAAAGAGCAGCTTCGGCAAACCCTGCTGCGCATCAGCGGCGCAGCTCAGGTGTTAGAAGAATTACTGTTAGAGCCTGAAGATCATGGAAACAACAACGGAGCTATAGCGGTAGAAAACGCAGATCAAACGAATCAATCTGAGGCTTTAGAACACGCCTAAGAAACACTTTTGGCAAGGACTTACGCAGTTCGCCTTGAGATAAATCTCAGGCTAAAAGCTAAAACTCATTGAAATGGGTTGTTCGGAAAGTTTTTAGTCAATTTCAACTGACTTGAGCTTTGAGCCAGGAAATTCATTTCCTGGGTACCCAGTGCGTAAGCCCTATTGGCTTAACTTACATCTTGCAGCTTTCTCGATAACTCGCCCGCAATTCATTCGCGGGCGGGCTGTTGCGAGTAGTGCAAGATGTAAGTTAAGAAACTGACTTAAGAGGATCTCTGAAAAGTCTTGTTTGTAGTGAATTCTTGCATTTGATTCCCCTAAATCCCCGCGCTGGCGCGCCGCTGCGCTAGTAAAAAGGGGGACTTTGAATCCGGTTCTCCCTTTTTTAAGGGGGGCTAGGGAGGATCGCTGAGTGCTTAAAGTCACAGTCAGTACCTTTTTAAACATCCTCTAAAAGTGCCGACTTATGTATACGTAGTAGCCCTTTTGGGGAAAAGGGATAGGGGATGATGGCAAACGCATTCTCTTAAATACCGAGTTAATGTGTTGGCGATCGCCTCAGGCATCAGCGCAAAGTAAGATTAACCTGGAAACATTTTGAATATCGTTCTAACATCAATTCTTCAAAGTAGTCTATACATGGAAGGAAAGGGCAAAGGATATGGCAGATCAAACGGTTGAGAGAAAGCTAGTAGTAACAGAAAAAATAGGGATTGGCATTACAGAGCCGATCGCCGAATTACATCTTTTTTCTGCTGATTCCAACCGAGTCTTTTTACAGTCAGACAGGTTCTTGCTGAAGGTCAGTATAGACAACACATCTGCCACCCTGGGTACCGAGGCCGGAACAACGCTTCCCTTTGCCCTACAAACGAATGGCAACAACCGCCTGAGCATTGCCAGCGATGGCAACACTACCCTTACAGGGCCTTTAACCGTTCAAAACGCTCTCACCGTTAGCGGCAACGTCAGCATCGGCACCATCACGCCACCAGCAGCGACATTACAGGTCAATGGCGTTGTCGCAGCCACCTCATTTCGGGGGGATGCTGCTGGGTTAACCGGGCTGCAAATTCCACCAGACACTATCACCGACGTTCAACTAGCAGACAATGCCGTGGTAGATTCTACCCTTGCTAATGGAGCCGTCACCACCCCCAAACTAGCAGAGGGGGCTGTTACTCTAGCTAAGCTAGAGGCCGCAGCCCGCCCCTGGGTGATGAACGGCGATCGCCTGTTCTATAGCAATGGCAATGTGGCGATTGGCAGCGAAATGCCTCCAGCGGAGCGCCTAGAGGTGAATGGTACCGTGAAAGCTACCTCGTTTCAGGGCGATGGTAGTGGGCTTGTGGGTGTGGTCAAAACGGCGGGAGATACGATTACAGGCGAACTCACGGTTCAGCAGAATTTAAGGGTATTGGGAAATTTAGAGGTAACTGGGAAAACCGGTTTTCACAGTCCATTAAACGTTGAGGGGCGCATTACTGCCCATGCCAACTGGGTAGCAGATGAAGGCGCACTGCTGCTGAAAGGCGATAAACCCACGATTAAATTTACAGGGGAGGCGATCGCTGGCAATCAATCGTGGATTCTCCATGTGGGCAGCAATGGCCCAGGCAATCTGGAGTTTTTTAACCAAAAAGGGGCTTCTAATTGGGCTAGTGTCCTATCTATGACCCCGTCTGGCAATGTGGGCATTGGTACCATAGCTCCGGTTTTGGGGTTAGACGTGCGGGGTCCCAATGCCTGGGTGGGCAGCGGTGATTCTTCTCAAACGGTAGGAGGCTGGAGATTAGGAAGATGGCCCGCCTACTCCTCAGCCAACACCTGGGTTTACTTAAGTAGAGCTGACAGCGCAGCATATCAAGATTTGGCAATTGGTACTCTGTGGGCAGGGGGTGCAACACGGTTTGGTACGGCTGATGATCTGGCAGAGATGACCCCCACTAAGGCAGAGGATGACCTGGAGCCGGGGGATGTGGTTGTGCTTGCGGAACCACCCGACGATCGCGTTTTACTCAAAAAAAGCTATCAACCCTATGACCGCACTGTAGCGGGTGTCATTTCAGACCCAGTTACAGCAGGTTTAATGATTGGGGGCAGTCAGCCTACGGATTGCGATCGCCCCGATCTCAAACCTTTAGCATTAGCCGGACGAGTTCTCACCAAAGTTTCTACAGAAAATGGTTCCATTCAGGTGGGTGACTTTCTGGTGACGGCTTCTCAAGCTGGTTACGCAATGAAAGCCACTACAGCGGGCTATACCTTGGGCAAGGCCATGCAGTCTTTTCGGAGAGAAAATAGCGCATCCACCGGCAAAATCTGGGTTTTGGTCAACCTAGGTTGGTTTGGATGTGAATCTTGAAGTTACGTATAAGTTATTCAACAGGATAAGGAAAAAATATGGCAGACCAAACCGTTACAGGCAAGCTTGTAGTAACAGACAAAATTGGAATTGGCATCGGTGAGCCGATCGCCCAACTGCATCTCTCGTCCGCTGACCCCAGTCGTGTTTTTTTGGAGTCGGGCGGTTCCCTACTTAAGGTGAGTGTAGATGGCACCAATGCTGCCATTGGCACCGATGCCGGAACAGGCATTCCCCTCGCCCTGCAAACCGATGGCACCAACCGTCTGACGATTACCAGCGGCGGTATCACAACCATCATGGGGCCGCTCACCGTTCAAAACACACTCACTATCAACGGCAACGTCGGTATTGGCACTGCCGCTTCAGCGACAGCAAAGTTACAGGTCAGTGGGGTCATTGCAGCCACCTCGTTTCAAGGGGATGCATCCGGCTTAACCGGGTTGCAAATTCCACCAAGTAGTATTGCCAACGTTCAACTGGCAGACAATGCGGTGACGGCTGCCAAAATTCAAGATGGCAGTGTGGGGCAGGCAGAATTAGCCGTCAATTCGGTAGTCGAAGCCAAACTTGCCAGCAGTGCAGTGACCACCGCCAAACTAGCGGATGTTGCAGTCACAACTCCCAAATTGGCAAATGGTAGCGTGACAGAAGTAAAACTGGTCGATAGCGCTGTGACAGCTCTCAAACTTGCTGCCGCTGCCGTCATGACCGATAAATTGGCAGATGATGCAGTGACGACAGCCAAGCTCGCAGCCGGAGCAGTCACGTTAGACAAACTGGATGCTGCTGCCCGACCTGCGGGGAGTCAGTGGGTAAGTGGAGAGGGCAACACGATTTCGTACACTGCTGGGAAGGTTGGCATTGGTACCAATAGTCCGCATGCTCAACTGACCTTAAGCGAATCCTTAGGATTCACCAACGCCACCACCCCCATGATGTATGTTTTTCAAAGTGGATGGGCGAATCCTGAACGCCCAATCATTGCTCACTCACCCCCATTTCCTGATTGGGGACTGGCATATCGAGATACGGACGATACAATGCTTTTTCGGGGAAATGGCGCGCCGGTGATGGCAGTCAATTTGAGTGGGCAAACTGTAGGCGTTGGGATAGACGTACCCAATGACAAGCTGGATGTTGCAGGCACTCTGCGAGTTTTAACCGGTTCTAACCCAATCCGCTTCACGGCAGGTTGGAGTTCCTTTCCTGACAGTGCTAATAACCAGTCAGAAATTTCTAATGATATCGGTACCTATAAAACCTTAATGATTGTGGGCAATCGATCCGCAGGGTTGGGACGTAGAGTATCCATTTGGGATCGACTCGAAGTCAATGGTCGGATGAGTGTGTCTGAGGGGGTGATTCAAAAAGGAGGAAATCCGATTACCGCTACGGCTGATCTGGGTCTCTATTCTCAGGCTCCCGGTTATTGGATGCGGTTTGTAACCAGCAATGCACCAGGAGGCGATGCCGGATTCTGGTTTTTCTCAGATGGTGGAGCTGGGAACAGTCCGATTATGGAACTGCGGGGCACCACCGGAAATTTGTGGATCCGGGGCACGCTCAGGCAAGGTTCTTCCCGTACGCTCAAGGAGAATATTGCTGATCTGTCAGTGCATGAGGCCGCAGCAGCATTAAGAGAGCTGAATCCTGTTCGGTTCTCCTACAAAGCGGATACTCAAAAAGAAACACATCTAGGATTTATTGCAGAAGATGTGCCAGAGCTGGTTTCTAGTCGCGATCGCCAGTCTCTTAGCGCCATGGACATTGTGGCAGTCCTGACTCGTGTGGTTCAGGAACAACAACACACAATCACTGAATTGGCAGAAAAAGTCAGGCTTCTAGAAACAAACTTCCACTCTAAATAGGCTTTGAATGGGGTGAGGAGTGGCATTGCTACACCTCATTCCTTGCCCTCAGCCGCAACATTGACCTGACATCAGTTATTCAACTTATACTCAACAGGATAGAAAAAAATATGGCAGACCAAACCATTACAGGCAAATTGGTAGTTACTGAAAAGATTGGGGTTGGGCTTGAAGAACCGATCGCCCAACTGCACATTTCTGCTGCCACTTCCAGCCGAGTCTTTCTGGAGTCGGGTGGTTCTCTGCTCAAGCTGAGTGTGGATGGCACAACGGCTGCAATTGGCACCGATGCTGGAACCGGTGTGCCTCTCTCACTGCAAACCGATGGCACCAACCGTCTGACCATCACAAGCAGCGGCAACACCAGCATTAGCGGGCCACTGAGCGTGCAAAACACACTCACCATCAACGGTCATGTTGGCATTGGCACTGCCGTTTCACCGACTGCAAAATTGCAAGTCAACGGAACAGTTGCCGCGACGTCATTTCAAGGAGACGCTTCTGGGCTGACCGGGCTACAAATTCCCGCAGGCAGTATTACCAACATTCAATTAGAAGACAATGCGGTGACAGCTGCCAAAATTCAAGATGGCAGTGTGGGGCAGGCAGAACTGGCAGTCAATTCGGTAGTCGAAGCCAAGCTCGCTACCAGTGCGGTAACGGAACCCAAACTTGCAAACAACGCCGTATCGTCCTTAAAACTTGCGGCTGGGTCTGTGCTGACCGACAAACTGGCGGATAGTGCCGTAACCACAGCAAAGCTCGCAGCCGGATCAGTCACGTTAGACAAACTGGACGCCGCTGCAAAACCAGCCGGGAGCCAATGGGTGAGTGGAGCCGCAGGGGCGATCGCCTACACCAGTGGAAATGTCGGCATTGATACTGCCACTCCTGGCGCACCGCTGCATGTGGGATCGTACATGGTCGTGGGGCCATTTGCAGCCACAACCGGGACAGGTGGCATTGATGTCACCGGGCCAGCGGCTGAGTTGGGTTTTGTCAAGCGATCGCTCACTGCATGGCCTGCCTCACCAGTCGCGGGCGATCGCTACGTTTGGTATAACCAGTCAGGCAGCGCCAGCCTGTGGACAGAGCAACGGGGAGATTTACTGACGGTCAACAGTGAGGGAAATGTTGGCATTGGTACCTCAAACCCCGATCGCAGACTAATCGTCCGGGGTGGAGAAACTAGCTTACAACAGGAAGGCTGGCAAACGCCGACCTTGCAAAATGGTTGGGTCAATTATGGCAATACATTTAACAACGCTGCTTATTTCAAAGATAGTCTGGGTATTGTTCACCTGAGAGGATTAGTGAGAGGAGGAAGTGGCACCATCTTCACCCTGCCCGAAGGTTATCGACCCAGTGGCAGAGAACTGCACGGTGTTTCAACTGACCCTAACGTTGCTGGTCGGATTGATATTCTCACGGATGGGCAAGTCTACAAGGAATCAGGCAGCAGCAATTGGATTTCTCTGGATGGTATTACCTTCATGGCAAGAGGCCCACGACTCGTCAGTCCACGGCCACCTTTCGTGTTCGAGGACCGACTTCCTAATTTTCGACCAATCGTCAACCCGTGATCGGCGTAAACTCACCTAAAAATGGATCTGCGACTTCTCAGAGAAGTCGCAGATCTGAGTAGCCGCAGATTCAAATGACTCAGAAGGGGAAACTATGGCAGATGAAACGATTGTAGGCAAACTGGTAGTGATAGAACCCGACGGCAAAATTACAGGTAAATAGAGCGATCGCCGCTACTAAATTTCAAGGGGATGCTTCTGGGCTAACCGGGCTAAAAATTCCAGCGGGCAGTATTACCCATATTCAACTGGCAGACAAGGGAAGTAACTATTGCCAGTTTCCGAGCATTGCAGGGAGATATTGAAGAGAATGACACAGGTAATATTATTCAGATCTTTCCCTACCCAGATTGGGGGACATAGTGGATTTATGCCGACTTCCATAGCCACAATCGTGACGAAAATTGGGCCGTTGGTGTGTTGTTTATTCGTAGAGAACTCGTAGGTTAATGCCTGCGACTATATAAAAACGGCTGCCCCGCAACCCCTGGACTGAGGGCGATCGCCGAACGACAGGTGCGCTTTTTACTGCGCTTAAAGTGCATCTGGTGCAACTGAGGTAGTTCGAAGATGCTATGGACATAGACCACACAAATGCCCCCTGTACGTTTGGAGAGTAGCTTATGAACTGTTTTGCAATGCCAAAGCGAGTTCTGTCCAGTATCTTGTGTCTATTTTTAGGGTTGGCGATCGCCCTCACCACTGCTCAGATCAATCTAGCTCTGGCCTCCACCATACCATTTTACTGGGAGTTCATGAACGTCGATTTGGATGTGCAGACAAATGGAGATATGTGGGTGACTGAAACTCAAAAATATGTATTTGAGTCTGACTATTCTAATCAGCGATATCGCTATATTTGACTCGATAAAGTAGACGGGATTAAAGACATTAGCGTTCAAGAAAATAATCAAACTTTGGATAGCGCCGTCACCACTGAAAACAATCAATTAAAGATTCAGTGGAGCCATCCGCTAACTCCACCTGAAACCCATACCTTTGTGCTGAAATACCGAGTTATTGGTGGGTTGCACGTTGATGAGTCAACCACTCAGGTATTTTGAAGAGCAATTTTCGTCGATCGCAGTGCTCCGGTTAAAACGGCTAAGGTAACGGTTCACCTGCCAGCCGCCCTAGCCGGATCGGTGACCTCATTCAAGAGTTTTGATGCTCCCGCAAATGCCCGCCAAGTGGATGCTCAAACGTTTGAATTCGTTGCCCAGCAGGAGCTACCACCGCAGCAAACGTTAGAAGTTCAAGTCTCATTTCCCAGTCAGATCCTGAATCTCTCGCAACCTAAATGGCAGCAGGGCAGTGCTAACTCATTCTCACTCACTGGCTTCTTTTTGGTTTCAGTGATCTCCTTTTTTGGCTTGATGATTGTTCGATTGAACTCTCAGATGGGTCAAGAGCAATGCTCCGAGTGCAATACGCGATCGCCTGTTGGCCAAAAGGCAACATCTGCCCCGGCACCTTTCGCAAAAAAGTTAGGATTGCGCAGCGTTTGCTGTAAGCCCTCGAGGGTTTTCTGGTGTTGTAAACCAGTGACGATGGCTTGAGTTGCATCGTAGGCGGTAGAGGTGCGCCAGTTGACAAGATCACCCCAAAGCTGGCGCGCATTAGCTGAAATAACCTCCGGGTTTTATAGGTGCTTATAAGACAAAACAGCATTTGTATAGAACCGTGTGCCTCCTTCACTTCAATGATTGTGGGCAATGCCCACCCTACAAAATTTTGTGCATTTGGCTATAAACTGATATCAATTTAATGATTGATCACACCAGATCAATTGTTAGGTAGGGACATGGCACTGCCATGTCCTGCCATGTCCTATTAGATAAGGACATGGCACTGCCATGTCCCTACAGAATATGTCGCATCCTCTATGTAAATTGGTATGAAAGGCTTTCAGATCGGAAGTCCGCCAAATTTGGGGGATTGGGGGGGGGTGGTTCAGATCACAACCCGTACGTCTTAACCGTCTTCCGTTGCATTAAGTTGTTTCAGGCGTTGGTTAATCTCGTCATCTAATGTCATTTGATCAAAGGCAGCGGCGGCTTTTTCAGCCAGATTTTCGGATGAGGCAGCTATTGTGTTGGCCTGTTGGTAGCGTCCCTGAACGGCTGATTTTGCGGATTCAAATTGCGATCGCGCTGAGTTTGCGCCAATGTCGCTATTCACCTGCACAATTTTGGCTAGCGCTTCATTCACTTCAGACAAATCTTTGAGATTTTGCATCTCTACTTTTTGCGTTTCCAGTCGCTGCTGTTCACGACTTAATCGCTCTTGTTGTACGGTCAGACTTGCTTTGGCTTGAGCAACTTGGTTGACTAGTTGGGGCAGCAGGCGCTTAATGGCGATCGCAGTTGGAGCAAACGACCCAAACACCGGGAACGCAACTCCATAACGACCCGTGATCGGGGGTGGCGCGGCCACGAGCAATCTAGTTCGGTTTAACTGGATTTAGGCTAGAATAAGTAAAATGATAATCATTCTCGTTCGGGGTGTCACTGTCACCGCGAGTCGAGTTGTCATCGCTAAATTTATCCCAACAGCACTTGGCAGCACATTGACCAAATTTCATCTACTGCACGATTGAGGCTATTTCCTATGCGCTACTTCAACTCCCCAACCCACCGACCTAAATTCTGGATGCAGGCTCCCCGCCAGTGGTCTGCACTAGTTCTGTCGGCATCTGTGGCCGTTTTGAGCAGTTGCTCCCCCAACACTTCTCCCTCCAACCCCAGCACTACGTCACCTCAATCCGCAACCTCTCCAACCGCTACCGACGCATTGCAGGTAGTGACCACTTTCTTGCCGATTACCCAATTTACCAAAGCTGTGGCAGGCGATCGCGCCCAGGTGAAGCAACTGTTACCGCCCAATACAGGGCCGCACGATTACCAAGCAAAACCTGAAGAGGTGCAGCGGCTGGCCGAAGCCGATGTATTGGTACAAAACGGGTTAGAGCTAGAAGAGTTTTTAACCGATTTAGTCGAAAATGCAGCAAATCCAGACTTGAAAATTATTGATTCTAGCCAGGGTATTGCTACCATTTCCCATGAGGCTGTGGAAGGGGAAGCCCATGCAGAAGGCGAAACCCATGCCGAGGCAGGGCATGATCACGAGGGCGAATTTAATCCCCATATCTGGCTCGATCCCAAGCGCGCGATGCAGCAAGTTGCAACCATTCGAGATGGATTAATTGCAGCCGATCCCGCTGGTGAGACCGAATATACTGCAAATGCCGCTGCCTTGATTGAGCAACTGCGCCAGCTTGATGCGGAGATTGCTACAACGCTGAAACCCTATGCCGCTCAGACATTTGTTGCATTCCATGACTTTGCCCCCTACTTTGCCCAAAGCTATGGGCTAAAGGCTCAATTTCTAGTCGATGTGCCCGAAGACAATCCGTCTCCAGCCGATGTTAAACGAGTCTTTGACCAAGTGAAAGCATCGCAGCTGAAAACCATTTTGACCGAGCCTCAAGCCGGAGCTGATACGCTTGCTGCCCTCGCCAAAGATTTGAACGTGACGGTCAGCGTATTTGACCCCATGGAAACCGCAGATGCTACGGCGATCGCGCCAGACTATTACTTCATGACGATGCGTCAAAATGTCCAGAGTTTGGTGAGCGCCTTTGGTGGTTCTACTCAGTCAACGCTGCTGCTGTGGATACCTAGTACCATTGCGACAGCGCCACAGCCCGTTAGGATTCGGTTTTAGGAGGGATGACTTGAAGGCAACTGTTTTATCCGTTGAGCAACTAACGGTGTATCGAGAGTCTTATGCAGCGGTGCAGAATGTTTCTTTCTCGCTGGAGGAAGGAACCGATATGGCGATCGTGGGTCCCAATGGAGCCGGAAAAAGCACGTTAGTTCAGGCTATTTTAGGAATTTTGCCTAGAGCTGCCGGTGAGATTACGATTCTAGGTCAGCCCTTGAGCCAGACTGGTGTTCTCGCGCCTCGGCTGCGGCAACAGGTCGCCTATCTGCCCCAAAATTTCCTGTTCGATCGCCGCATTCCAATGACGGTAGAAGAACTGGTGGGGTTAGGCTGGGATCGGCTGGGTATGCAGCTACCCTGGGCAGGTCACAAGCAGCGCCGCGATGCCATCCAAACGGCACTCGATCGGGTCGATGCAGGCCATCTCGGCCATCAGTTAATTAGTGGCCTATCGGGTGGGGAAACCAAGCGAGTTTTGTTGGCCTATTGTTTGGTATTTCCGCGCCGATTGCTGATTCTCGATGAAGCGCCAGCCGGGTTGGATATGCGCGGCGAGTCCGAGTTTTATCAGCTCTTGTACCAACTGAAGCAAGAGCAAGGCTGGGCTATTTTACAGATTTCTCACGATTTAGACATGGTACGCCGCCACTGCGATCGCGTCCTTTGCTTAAACCGCGCGCTATTATGCCAGGGCATCCCAGAGGCAACCCTCTCACCCGACAATCTTGCTGCCGCCTATGGCTCGGAGTTTGTCCGCTATCGCCATGTCCATTGACTGTTCTCGAACCTATTCTCGAACCCCGTTAGCCCCCAATCCGCTACATGTCAATTCAAGCCGAAGCCACACGAGTGATAGAACTGTTTCAATTTCCCTTTATGCAACGGGCTGTGCTCGGCGGTGTGCTAACCGGGGTCATGGGTGGGATGTTGGGCAGCTTTACTATTCTGCGTCAGCTCTCTTTCTTTAGCGATGCCTTAGGACATTCGGCGCTGTTAGGCATTAGTATCGGCTTACTGCTAGGAATTAATCCATCTGTCGTATTGATACCGTTTGCCGTAGCGTTTGCCTTGGGAGTGACGTATTTACTGGAACGCACGCGGCTATGGACAGATGCATTGCTAAATATTATTTATTCGTCGTCATTAGCGATCGCCGTCATTGTTCTAAGTTTTGTTGGCCAATATAAAGGCGGGATTAATAATCTGCTGTTTGGCGATATTTTAGCCGTTCAAGAATTAGATTTAGTCTTTAGTGGCCTGCTATTAATTGTTTGTACGATATTCATTGGGCTAACGCTGCGCACCCAAATGCTGCTGACGCTGAATGAACCGCTGGCGATCGCCCGTGGGATTTCAGTCACAAGCCATCGCACTGCCTTTATTGTGCTGCTGTCGCTAGTGGTTGCAGTGTCAATCAAATCAATTGGGGTGCTGTTAATCAGTGGCTTTGTGGTCATTCCAGCCTGCGCTTCGCGACTGCTGAGCCGTAATTTCAGTCAATATATAATGCTGTCGGCTGCATTGGGTGGGATCAGCGCTGTAATCGGCATGGTACTGTCTGCGCTGTTTAATTTGCCGTCGGGTCCCAGTATTGTGGTCACTCAACTCTCTATTTTCCTAGTGGCCGCACTGCTGCCTCGCTTTCGGGTCTAGGGAGTTTTCAGGACTTACACGCCTAAGCAGATCAACCTGATGCTGTGTGTCCAGCAAGTAGCGTAAAGTGCTGAGATTCTATGGTCAACGACGCCTATTTATAGCCGTCGCCACAAACGTTAGGACGCAGGTTAGAACGTCAGCCAACAAGGGGCTTAAGCCCCTTGTCCTAAGATGACTGGCTGAAGCTATATCTATCCGTCGCAGCTTATCGTGACACTCAAGCTGGGGCGTTGCTGAATGACACGATGAATTGCAAAATCTGCCCTCACCCTAGTAGTCCGAGGCGTAAATCTGCCTACCGTTCGTAGTGTAGGCTTCCAGCCTGCGCGGGCAAGATGCCCACACTACGGTAGCTAAACTTGCGCCGTCTTCTACTAGCCCTTTCCCAGAAGGAGAGGGAACATGGATTCTAGCTCCTTTCTCCTTGAGGGGAAGGGTTGGGGATGAGGGGAATCGTAGTTGGAATCAGCAACGCCGTTTTTTGGATTGGTGGGGTGACAGGTGCAGCCAAGGGATTGCGCTGGTGATTGATGCAGACGGTTTTATCCTTACTGCGGCTCTGCCTGCAACTGCACTAGGATGTGCTGAGTCAATGGATGATCGGACAGTTGCGCCGCTCGCCCTGCCTCAATCGCCTGCTGCAACAGATAGACGAACTTGTTCCAGGTGGTTTGCGTATTGGGGTGGTTTTCTCCTAAGCTCTGCATCAAAATTGCCAGCGTTTGCAGATAGAGCGGTTCAGCTTCATTGTAGCGCCCTTGCGACTTGTATAACGTTGCCAAATTGTTCAGACTCCCTGCGGTGTCGGGATGGGTGTCGCCTAACTGCGATCGCCTGATTTCGAGGGCTTGCAGATAGAGCGGTTCGGCGTCCGTGTAGCGCCCTTGCAACTTGTACAACCCTGCCAAATTGTTCAGGCTCCCTGCGGTGTCGGGATGGGTTTCTCCTAACCGCGATCGCCTGATGTGGAGGGCTTGGAGCAAGAGCAGTTCGGCTTCTGCGTAGCGCCCTTGCGACTGGTATAGCCCTGCCAAATTGTTCAGACTCGTGGCCGTAGAAGGATGGGTCTCTCCTAACTGCGATCGCCTGATGTGGAGGGCTTGCAGCAGGAGCGGTTCGGCGTCCGCGTAGCGCCCTTGAGCACGATACAAACCTGCCAAATTGCTCAGACTCGCTGCGGTGTCGGGATGGGTCTCTCCTAACTGCGATCGCCTGATTTCAAGGGTTTGGAGATAGAGCGGTTCGGCGTCCGCGTAGCGCCCTTGCGACTTGTACAACAGAGCCAAATTGTTCAGACTCGTTGCGGTTGTAGGATGGGTCTCTCCTAACTGCAATCGCGTGATTTCGAGGGCTTGCAGATAGAGTGGTTCGGCGTCCGCGTAGCACCCTTGAGACTGGTACAACCCTGCCAAATTGTTCAGACTCGTTGCGGTGAAGGGATGGGTCTCTCCTAACTGCAATCGCCAGATGTCAAGCGCTTGCAGATAGAGTGGTTCGGCGTCCGCGTAGCGCCCTTGAGACTGGTACAACTCTGCCAAATTGTTCAGACTCGTTGCGGTGAAGGGATGGGTCTCTCCTAACTGCAATCGCCAGATGTCGAGCGCTTGCAGACAGAGTGGTTCGGCGTCCGCGTAGCGCCCTTGAGACTGGTACAACACTGCCAAATTGTTCAGACTCGTTGCGGTGAAGGGATGGGTGTCGCCTAACTGCGATCGCCTGATGTCGAGGGCTTGTAGATAGAGCGGTTCGGCTTCCTCGTAGCGCCCTTGTTCATTCAGAAAATAGCCTGTCTGATTCAACAGCAATCCTAACTCGATTGTTTGGTTGGCTTGGGGTAGCTCGATCGCCTGCACCTGCTCCACCAGGCGATCGCACCACCGCCAGTTCTCAAACTCTGGATCTGGAAAGGTTTGGTTTAGGGCTGCGACCGTGCGATCGATCCATTGCTGCCGTTGTTCTGGGGTGAGGGCATCTCGCAACGCTTCCTGCACCATTCGGTGAATGCTGTAGCGATCGTCTGTTTCCAGGCGGATCAATGAGTAACGGGTTAGTTCTTTCAGTAGTTTTGGCAGCACCAGTGGCTTTTCAGCCGCGTTTTCCAGTGCCTGACTCAACCACTCTCCGAACTGTTCTTTGCCCCGTTTCAGCAATTCATACGGAATGTTGTCGGGAGCCAAAAACG
>Ga0163148_10003552_pt1 | contig 17095 bp, 13 predicted proteins | sample OliLakLV19MP7P2_FD_148606 | JGI IMG/M metagenome (GOLD analysis project Ga0163148, IMG submission 148606) | Freshwater microbial mat bacterial communities from Lake Vanda, McMurdo Dry Valleys, Antarctica- Oligotrophic Lake LV.19.MP7.P2 | ecosystem: Environmental > Aquatic > Freshwater > Lake >...
ACTCACGAAATTAGGTGAATGGTCAAGGGTGAGTGGTGAGTAAATCCTGGTTGGCCGGAAAGTTATTCTAATGGGAAAAGAATAAAGCTTGGATGATAAGTTAATCCGGACTCACGAAATTAGGTGAATGGTCAAGGGGGAGTGGTGAGTAAATCCTGGTTGGCCGGAAAGTTATTCTATTGACAAAAAATTAAACCTCCAATGATAAGTTAATCCGGAGACACGATTCAATTGTCCATTATCAATTGTCAATTTTTTCGGTTGTTCCATTCTCCATTCTCAACTCTCCATTCATTTTCACTACCTTTGCACTAACAACTACTCTGTTTATGAAGGTAAAAACCCTTGGCGAATTTATTATTGAGCGACAAAGCGATTTTCCATTTGCTACCGGTGAACTCACGAGACTGCTTGCTGACTTGAGCATTGCAGGTAAAATTGTGAATAGAGAGGTAAATAAGGCCGGACTTGTTGATATTTTGGGAGCGGAGACCAGTGAAAATATGAGTGGCGAAACGCAACAGAAACTGGATATGTACGCCAACAAACAATTCATGAATGCATTGATGGCAGGAGGGGAAGTTTGCGGATTTGCAAGTGAGGAGGAGGATAATTTTATCAGTTTTGACGGGGCAATTTCTTCTTCAGGTAAATATGTTGTGTTAATCGACCCTTTGGATGGTTCAGGAAATATAGATGTGAATGTTTCCATAGGAACGATATTTTCAATTTTCCGTCGCCTAAGCCTTAGTGGTGGTGCCACTTTGGAAGATTTTTTACAAAAGGGAACAGAACAGGTGGCTGCGGGTTATATTATTTATGGATCCTCTACCATGATGGTTTATACCACCGGAAACGGAGTAAACGGTTTTACACTGGATCCTTCTATCGGAGAATTCTGTTTATCACATCCCGATATAACCATTCCAAATAAGGGTATCATCTACTCTATAAATGAAGGAAATTACGTGCATTTTCCGGAAGGAGTGAAGCGTTATATAAAGTACACCCAAGAAGAGGATATAAAGACAAACAGACCCTATACTTCAAGATATATCGGTTCCTTAGTGGCTGATTTTCACAGGAATATGCTTAAAGGTGGGGTATATCTTTACCCTGAAACAGCAAAATCTCCAAAAGGGAAGTTGCGACTTTTATACGAATGTAATCCCCTCGCATTTATTGCCGAACAAGCCGGTGGTTCCGCTTCCAATGGAAAAAGACGCATTTTGGATATAGATCCTAAGGAATTGCACCAAAAAACACCACTTTATATTGGTTCTTCGGCAATGGTGGACAAGATAAAGGAGTTTTTGGAAAGGCATATAGAAGTTGGAGCTTAAATACCTCAAACAATTATCACATAAATTTTCCGCTTTCTTCCTGTTCGTAAAAGAGGTCTATTTCCAGATTATTTCCCTCCGCAGCCTCTACTGCAAGTTGGTCGCATCTTTCGTTTTCCGTATGTCCGGCATGCCCCTTCACCCATACAAAGTGCACCTTATGTTTGCTGTAGGAGCGCATTAATCGCATCCACAAATCCTGATTTTTTTTACCTTGAAATCCCTTTTTCATCCAGCCGTATATCCATTTTTTTTCAATGGCATCCACAACATATTTGGAGTCAGAATAAATGGTGATTTCCACTCCTTCTTTAGTAATTGCTTCCAAACCTGCTACAACAGCCATGAGTTCCATTCGGTTATTGGTAGTTTTTCGAAATCCGCCCGACAATTCCTTTTCGTGTTTGCCGAATTTGAGTATAGTTCCAAAACCACCGGGACCGGGATTACCTCTTGATGCGCCATCCGTATATATTTTCACCATTCTATAACCGTGATTTAAACACCTTTTACGTATTGTTTCAAAAAATATTTGTTTACCATATAAAAATGCATAAATTTTACACCTCAATCGGAACATTGGATCCGAAACACACCCGTTAAACAAACTAAATACCACACAGTATGAAACAAATATTCCTAATCCTGAGTTTTATTTCCATTTGCACTGCTTGTAACAAAGTTGAACGCGGTGCAGCCGAAAATGAAACCTTATCCCGTAAATTATTTGACACATTACGCGATAACGATTTTGATAAATCGGTAATGCTCATGCCCGACAAAGGTACGTTCCGAAAAATTCAGGAACACAATGGTCAGAAGATAGAAGATGTGAATAAGGTATATGATGAGCTTCTGAACGAGTCGGAAAACAGGTTTAATGATGCGAGGTCCATGTTCAATAAATGGGAAAGTTGTAAATATCTGCATACCACAACCGTTCAGGGGAAATATGGAAATCTGCCCTCAGAAACCGTTACAACAAAATTTAATGGTGATGGCGGGCCCTATAAGATCTCCTTTACATCTGTAAAATTCAACAACAGATGGTATTCCATGGGTGATGTTAACTGGGTAGCCAAAACGGACTGATAGTAATTATTTTGCGGTCCAAGTCAATAATTGGAAGATTTCAAATGGAATGCTTTTCAATTATATTATACGCCAATTTTAACCTGTTAAAATATTTTTTCCTGGTTCTGCGTTCATTATCAACAATGTGATGTTTATTCATTTTGATATGATTTGACCTTTACTACACGTTATTAACCGTAATTTTCGCCACGTTTTTACATTACTTATTTATTGGTACGATATTTTACTTACTTGAATTTTATATGCTGAAAATAAAAATAATAAAACTCCTGGTTTTATCTTTTCTGATAGTTGCAGGGGGAAGATCATTTGCTCAACAATCACTTATACATTCGGATGTTTATGCCGATTATAAGAAAGCATTTGAGTTGTATGAAAATAAAATGTATTCCACTGCCCGTGAAATGTTTGACCAGGTAGCCATGATAATTCCCGAAGGAACCGAGGACGAAATTTTTAATTATATATCCAACAGCAAGTATTATTCTGCACGCTGCGCAATTGAACTTCGCAATCCTGATGCAGAAAAACAAATGCTGGATTTTATTTATAATAACCCGGGAAATGTATTAATAGGATCAGCGTATAACGAACTGGGAAAAATTTATTACAATAAAAAAGAATATACCAATGCAGTAACCTGGTTTGAAAAAGTAGATGTTAAGGATCTTTCTTTGGAGGAAAGAGACCTTTATAAATTTCAATATGCATATAGTTTATTTAACAAGAAAAAATTTTCGGAAGCAAAAATTTTATTTGCGCAATTAAAAGATAAACAGGGAAGCACCTATTATTATGCTTCAAATTATTATTACGGTTTCATTCAGCAGGATGAAGGTAATTATGAAAATGCATTAAGTTGTTTTGAGATTGTTAAGGATGTATCACCTTATTCCGCAGTTGTACCCTATTATATTTCCAATATTTATTTTCAACAGGGCAAATATGAAAAGGTGATCTCTTATGCAGAACCTTTAATGGCAGATACCAAATTAGTGTATTATGCGGAGATAAACAGTTTGCTCGGGCAAGCATATTTTTATAAGAATAATTATAAAAAGGCATTGCCATATTTAAGTTATTATATAGAAAAGGCAAAAAACATCCGTTCGGAAGATTATTACCAACTCGCGTATACCCAATATAAGACGGGTGATGTAACTTCTGCTTTAACAACATTAAAGGAAACTTCCGATGATAATGATACTTTGTATCAGCATATTCAATATTTATATGGTAATTGTTATCTAGATCAAAATAAAAAGGAAGAGGCACGAAATGCTTTTATGGAAGCTTCCAGAATTGGTATTGATAAAGAAATACATGAAAATGCTTTGTTGAATTATGGTAAACTATCTTATGAATCGGCCTATTACACCGCAGCAGTTTCAGCATTTCAGGATTATTTAAAGAAATATCCTTCCGGAAAAAATAAATTGGAAGCACAGGAATTATTGGCAACTTCCTTACTTAGTACAAATGATTATGTTGCGGCAATGGAAGTGATAGAAAAGATGCCACAAAAAACTCCGAAATTAAAAGAAGCATATCAAAAAGTTTCTTATTACAGTGGAGTGCAATTACTTGATCAGAAAAATTATGCGGAAGCGGAAAAAATGTTCAATCAGTCACTGGAAAATCCGGTAGATGAAAACCTACAGGCGGCATCTTATTTTTGGATTGGGGAAATTCGATTTAATGAAGCGAAATATCCTCAGGCAATTAATAACCATGTCAAATTTCAGGAACTCGCAAAAGTAGCAAAAGATCTTCCGGCTGAAACTTCAGTGCCCTATTCAAATTATACAATTGGATACGGTTATTTTAAACAAAAATCGTTTAGTAATGCTGCAAATTACTTTTCGAAAGTTACCACTTCACTTAAAACAAGTAAAACCGATTTGATCCAGAATAATGTTTATATAGATGCGGTGTTGCGATTAGGGGATTGTTATTTTATGACCAAAGATTATAAAAAAGCAGAAAGTAATTATACTAAAATTATAGATAACAATAATAAGGGTGTCGACTATGCATTATTTCAAAAGGGAATGTTATTAGGACTTCAGAATAATGGTTCCGGTAAAATTTCAACTTTGCAACAACTTACGTCTAAATACAGCAATTCGCTTTATGTAGATGATGCTATGTATGAAATTGCAAATACACACTTTATTCTTAAACAAAACAGTCAGGCAATAGCCGCCTTTAAGGATCTTATAAATTCAAAACCAAACAGCAGTTACTCCATTAAGGCATATCTTAAATTGGGATTGATCTATTATAATGAAAAAGATTATAATAACTCAGAAAAATACTACCGGCTTGCCTATGATATGTCGCCAAACTCGCCGGAAGGAAAAGAGGCGAAAGAGGGATTATTGGATATAGTAACAGTAACGGGCGAGACCGGTGCTGTAGATGGAGTGGCGGCAACATCCGAAATTGACCAGAAAAAATATGACTATGCTAAAAATAAATTCGATGGTGCTGAATTTGCAGGAGCAGCAATTGCATTTTCTGATTATTTAAGAGAGTTTCCGAAAGGCCAATATAAAACAGAGGCTGAATTTTATCGCGGGGAAAGTTATTTTAAAGTGGAGCAGTATGCTAAAGCTCTACCGGATTATGAATCTATCATTAAAAATAATCGTGCAAAATTTCTGGAATCAGCATTATTGCGTGCTGGGTGGATCGAGTATTATCAAAACGAAGATTATAAAACTGCTTACGATTATTACGATAAATTATATGATGTTGCAGATTATAAAGAAAATACATTTGTAGCAATGGTAGGTTTATTGCGCACTGCTTATTTCCTTAACAACTTTGATGAAGTTATTATAAATGCAAACAGAATACTGTCAAGTGATCTTGTTTCTAATGACGAAAAAATAGAAGCACATTACTTCTCCGGACAGGCACATTTATCAAATAATAATATTGATAAGGCCTATGATGCATTTTCGAAAGCTGCCGCTTTAACTACAAATGAATTCGGTGTAGAATCTCGTTTCCATATGGCGGATATTTTATTCCAAAAAGGTAAGTTAGAGGAATCAAAAACAAAATGTCAGCAAATTATTAACGACATGCCGGCATATGAGGAATGGATAGTGAGAAGTTATATTCTTATGGCAGATATTGCTGCAGCGAAAGGAGATTTTGCGCAAGCTAAGGCCACATTAAACAGCATAATTGAAAGTTACACCGGCGACCCTGATCTTGTGGAACTTGCAAAACAAAAATTGGAGCAAATTGAAGAAATGGAAAAATCAGGAAAGAAAAAATCAAATCCTGATGATTCGAATGAGGAACTTGAAATAAATTTTGACAACAATTAAATATGAAAATGACTATGATATTTCATTTAAAAAATATAAAATTCATCTTTTTATTTTCTTTTGCTCTAATTGCAAGTAGGGTTTTACAGGCGCAGGTGACTGGTAATGAAGATGTGGATGTAGTAAGTGCTTATAATCCTATTCTCGCAGACGCAGTAAAAGAAAGTTTCGATGCACAAATACCGGTAAATAATATCAAACCGGAGAAACTGGATTATAATATCCCGATCGACTTTTATCAGATCCCATATCAGCCGGTAAAGGTAAAACCAATAAGATTGCCGGATGCACCTGCTGAAGAGCTGGATAATATTTATGTGAAAGCGGGATTCGGAACACAATTTACTCCACTAGCTGAAGTATATATCAACTCCAACAGAAATAAAAAATATACTTATGGATTATATGGAAAATATATTTCCTCCAATGGTAGTTTAGAAAATCAAAATTATAACGATCTTAGGTTAGGAGGAAATGCGAAATTTTATTTCGACGATAAATATGCTTTGCCTATAAATGCGTATTATTCACGCAACTCTTTATTTTATTATGGATACAACGATGAGGATACTACAATAAAAGGGACCGACATTAAACAGGTATTTAATAAATATGGATTTGATGTAGGATTTCACAATATTGGTGATAATCCGCTTAATATGGATTTTGGAATGAAATTCGGATTTACAGGAATTACCGATATTAACAAATACAAGGAAATTAATCCTTTTATTACCGCCTTTGGTGAAAAGAAATTAGAAAATAAAAGTATTTTAGGTACTGAGGTCTCTTATGAATATTATGCTTATGAAGGAGCAGGGGAAAATGCCAATTCACTGTCTGGATTGAAACCTTATTATAAAATGATCAAGAATGAATGGAGTTTAAATATTGGCACCGGAGTAAAAGTTGACAAAGATGAGAATGCCTATTTTTTACCTGATATCCTTTTTTCTTATGATTTGATAGGTGACAAATTTGTATTTATAGCGGGAGCTCAAGGTCATCTGCAAAAAAATAATTTCGCAAATATTGTAGAGGAAAATCCATTTGTAAACGACACTTTAGATTATATTAATTCGCCAATTCAAGAAATTTTTGCAGGATTACGCGGCTCCACCAATGGCAATTTTTCCTTTAGTGTTAAAGGGTATCAGAAATCCGCCAAAGATTTGCCTTTTTATATTAACGACAGTTCTGACATGAAAAGATTTAATGTTGAGTATAGTGATGCTACTATCTGGGGAGGAAATATTGAACTCAGCTATTTTAACATTGATAAATTCCGGTTTACCGGTTCGGTTAATGCCTTTACTTTTTCAGAGATAAAAAGATTTGACAATCCATACCATCGTCCAACACTAGAGTGGACACTTAGTGGAATGTACCGATTTAACAAAAAGTTAAACATGAATGTAGACATTTTTGGACTGGGAAAAACCTATGCCTTGTTACCGGGTGAAATTGAAGAGGAGATAAACGGCGTTGTTGACTTTAACCTGGGCGCAAATTATAGGTATTCTAAATACTTTAACATTTTTGTAAATGTGAACAATATGGCCTCTTTTAAATATCAGCGATATTACAATTATCCGTCGTACGGCATACAGGCATTGGCAGGGATATCATTTACGTTTTAAACATATGGTGGATTTCTTCTCCTGTTTTTTATGTTATAGCTTAGGATATTTGCAGTTAATTACGACTGTTGCAGAAGATTACACAGCATATTGTTAAGTTACTACACGATCACAATTATGTGATTGTGCCTGGTTTTGGTGGGTTTGTGACCAATTACCAGCCTGCAAAAGTGCATCCTACCTCATTTATTTTTAATAGTCCTTCAAAATCGGTGGCTTTTAACGTAAATCTCACCTCCAACGATGGTTTACTGATCAGTTCGCTTGTAACAGAGGAATATGTAACCACTAAACAGGCAGAAAACCTTATTTCTGAATTTGTTGTGAAGATCAGAGAAGCACTGTATGAGCACAAACCTGTGAAACTTGCTGGCATTGGGCGCTTGACACTTGATGTGGAGAATAACATTCAATTTTTACCTGACAATTCACAAAACTTCTTAATGCAGAGTTATGGACTTTACTCGTTCACGGCTCAACCAATTACAAGAGAACAAAAATCATTTGAAGTAAAACCGTTAAAAGCAATAACTGTTGCGAAACCACGTAAAAAGAGAACTTTTTCTGATTCCCTTTTACCAATAGCCGCTGTGCTTTTGCTCACAATGTTGACCATGCAAATATTTATTCAAACGAGCATGAATGGTTTTGATTATGCAGAAATATTCGGGATGAAAAAAATATTTACGAAAAATACTTTTTTGCTTGAAAAATACGAACCTATAAAGTTTGAAGTCAATACCGGTATTGCATATTTCAGAAAAGCCGATAAGCTCAGTGATAGACAAATAATAGCTCCAATTGAAGAAGTAAAAACGGCACCTGAGGTAAAAAATAATTTAACGCCTGTTGTACAAAATGAAAATAAATATATTTTAGTTGCGGGTTCCTATTACACTTCTGCGCAGGTAGAAATTATTCTTTCAAAAATTAAATCAAAGGGTTATACCGGTTATATAAAACCCTGGGGCAAATATCAATTAGCTGCTATTTCAATTCCCGATAATATTTCTCCTTCCACCTACCGCGAGATATTTATTACGGATACCGGGATAAAGGATGCTTGGGTTACGAGGAATAAGTGATTTAGAAATCGAATCTGTTTGCCGTTTTTTATATTCGCACGGAGTGAAAGTCCGTTGTTACAAGATGGTTCGTCCCTTTGGGACTGGTAATGGTGGAAACAGTAACCTTATTTACCTTAATTATTAGCAATTAACAACCCCAACATTTTTTGTCCTTTTTTTATCCGCCAAATCAGCGTCATCTGCGTTCCCCCTTTATACGTACCACGGAGTGGAGTCCGTTGTTACAAGATGGTTCGTCCCTTTGGGACTGGTAATGGTGGAAACAGTAACCTTGTTTACCTTAATTATTAGCAATCAACAACCCCAACATTTTTCATCCTTTTTTATCCGCCAAATCAGCGTCATCTGCGTTCCCCCTTTATACGTACCACGGAGTGGAGTCCGTTGTTACAAGATGGTTCGTCCCTTTGGGACTGGTAATGGTAGAAACAGTAACCTTGTTTAACTTAATTATTAGCAATCAACAACCCCAACATTTTTCATCCTTTTTTATCCGCCAAATCAGCGTCATCTGCGTTCCCCCTTTATACGTACCACGGAGTGGAGTCCGTTGTTACAAGATGGTTCGTCCCTTTGGGACTGGTAATGGTGGAAACAGTAACCTTGTTTACCTTAATTATTAGCAATCAACAACCCCAACATTTTTCATCCTTTTTTATCCGCCAAATCAGCGTCATCTGCGTTCCCCCTTTATACGTACCACGGAGTGAAGCCCGTTGTTACAATATGGTTCGTCCCTTTCGGTACTGGTTTTAATTCTATGGCCAAATAAAATAGCACAAAAAAAAATCCGCCGATTGGCGGATTTTTTTTCAATTATTTTTTTTATTCAGCACTTTTCTTTTCTTTCTTCTCCTTCATTTCTTCTTTCATTTTTGCTTGTTCTTCAGGAGTAGCATTTTTATATTTTTCCTTCACGTCATCTTTTTTATCAGAACTATTTCCGGAATGATCTGATTCATCTTTTTTGTTGTTGCGGTAGTCTTTGAATTTCTGCATTTGCTCTTTTGAAAGAATCTGAGAATATTCTTTGAAACGTTGTTTAGTCATTTCGTCTTTTTCCGCTTTTGCTGCATCGGCATTTGGATTTTCCATGCCTTTGTATTTAGTTTTCAGATCTTCTAATTTATTTGCATAACGAAGATTGATCGCCATTACTTTTTGTTCCTGACCTGCATCAAGGTTACAAATTTCATCCATTTTTGAGGTCCAATCCTTTGCTGTAGAAGCTGCATCACCTGACATTTCAGATTGTACTTTTTCTTTTTTATCAGATTTATCACCTGACTTAGTATCATCTTTCTTTTCAGTTTTTGAATCTGTACCGCCTTTTGTAGTTACCTGGGAATAACTGTTATTAAACAGTAGGGTGGCGATCATAACCAGGAGTAAACTTGCTTTTTTCATTTTATTGTTTTTTAGTAATGAGTATATTTGTAAAAATCATGCCATATTATTAATAATGAGCAATAGCTGCAAAGTTATACTTTCCTTTTATATTATGTAACTAAAAAGAGGCTCTTTTTAACCTGTCGTTAATAGCTCTTCCTATACCTTCTTCAGGAAGTAACTCTGCGATAATGAGATCGACACCTGAATTTTCAGCCTCATGCATCAGTGAAAAGAGGTTATGAGCTGCTTGGTGCAGTTCTTTTTTAGGAGACAGTTGATAATATTTTATTACAGACGGATGGTCAATTTTTTGATAAAAGGCCAAAACGGCAATTTTTTTATTTGCATATCGGTTTACAAGCTCTTCAATATTTCCTATGACTAAAGGAATTTTAGGAGCGTAATGACTATTTAACATACCGGGTGCTTCCGGAGAATCACTACCTGAAACGGTTTTTGGCAAATAACCGGTTATTTCAGCAATTTCTTCTGCCGAAACACCTCCCGGACGCAAAATCTCCACCTTTTCATACATATTCATTTTAATAATGGTGGATTCAACACCAACACTGCATTCGCCTCCATCCAGCACATAATCAATCTGATCTCCAAGTTGTTCTAATACATGTGCTGTAGTAGTAGGGCTAATTTTCCCAAACAAATTTGCACTTGGTGCTGCCAGCGGAAAATCAAGTTCTTTTAATAATTGAATAGTAAGTGGATGATTTGGCATTCGCACAGCAACGTAGGCACTGCCGGCTGTAATAATTGGATGGATGGCATCCGATTTCGGAAATAATATTGTTAATGGTCCGGGCCAAAATTTCTCTGCAATTTGTTTCAAAAGAGGATCGATGGAAGCAGTTATTTTTTCCACCATTTGCCATGATGCAACATGAACGATTAAAGGATTGAATTTTGGTCTGTTCTTTATTTCGAAAATGGTGATCACTGCTTCTGCATTAAATGCATTTGCAGCTAAACCATATACAGTTTCGGTAGGTATTGCAACTACCTTTCCGTTTTTGAGTAATGCCGCTGCATGTTGAATATCGTTACCTGCCTTCAATATCCTTCAGTTTTAAAACAGTAAATTAAATTTCCTCCCGTATCAATATCATCTCCCCCCAAAAAAACTTTTTTTAAATTATCATTCAACAGCTTTTCTGATTTGTAATTTTCTTTCAAGCGGCTGAATAACAATACGCCATTGTCCGTTAAAGATGTTTTTATTGATAACATAAAATCTTCGGTATAAAATTTTTCAGGTACCTGTTTATCAATAAAAAGATCTACCGTGATGAGGTCAAATTTATTTGTATTTAATTTCATCCATTCCAAGGCATCGCTGTGGTGTATCTTTAATTTTGAAAAATTACAATCAGTCGGATAATATTTTTCCGCGAGTTCAATTATGGTCTTATCATATTCAACGCAATTGATGTTACAATTTATTTTATGTATTTTTTGCAACATTTGAGGTATACTTCCTAAACCTAATCCTAATACCAAAACTGACTTAACATTTATTAGTTTGGGATTGATAAGATTAAGTGCAGTTCTGTAAGAAGTGTAACGATCTTCATAAGAATAAGTTGCATTTGGGGAGTTTAGCATATATTTCCCATTCCAAAGCAAAACTTCCAACGAGTCATTATATTCACCTTTCTGCGACTCGATGTGAATTTGTTTTACAAAACTTAATATTTGTTTAAATGATCGCTTTTTTGCAACAGGCAACACCTTAAATTAGTTAGTTTTATAGAATTTCATTGCTTCTACCATATATTCATTCTTGATATTATTTATCCTTGTTTCATCACTTGGATGTGTACTCAAAAATTCAGGAACGGAAGTGCCATTTGCCGACATTCTTGTCCAAAAATCAATTGCGGTATGCGGATCATACCCTGAAGCTGCCATAAAAATCAACCCTAAGCGGTCAGCTTCTGATTCCTGCAATCTTGAAAAAGGTAACAAAACACCCACTGTTGTTCCTACACCAACCGCACCTAATAACAAAGCTCTCGTTTCAGTTGGTTGATTGGCAAGGGCGATGTCCAATGCAATGTACCCTGTTGATGCCAAAAGCCCCTGACTCATGCGTTCATTACCATGTCGTGCAACTGCATGGGCAATTTCATGACCCATTACAACAGCTAAACCGGCATCTGTTTTGGTATAATCCAAAATTCCGGTATATACAACAATTTTACCTCCTGGCATACACCAGGCGTTCACTTCCTTGCTTTCTACTAGGGTTACTTCCCATACATATCCTTCGATTAGATCTGCATAACCTTCCTGCTTCAAAACGGCTTCCACAGCAGGTATCAGCTTGTCGCTCACACGATTCACAGAGGAATAATCATTGCCCTTTTCTACTACTTCACTTGTTTTCAAAAAATCACTATAAGCGGTAAGGCTCATAGCTATCATCTGACTTTCAGGTAATAAATGCAGTTGATTGCGTCCTGTGATCGGCACTTTTGAGCAAGAAACCAAGAATGCAAACAGCATCAAGGATGGAATTATTTTTTTCATTTTATTAAATTTATTATTACTGAACTTTCAAATATCATACTAAAGTGACTTATAGGCAGTGCTAAATTAAGATTTTTTGTCTGAAATGACTCCCAAAAGTGATTATTGGTATTAATTAGACATTCTTTATCCTTCTTTCTCAATTTTCCATTCTCAATTGTTTCATGCCATTTTCCCTGCCGTTCATCGAAATTATTTCATTCTTGTTTAAACACATCTTTACTTTGCAGCGTTATTCAGTGTATAAATGAAAAAGTACTTTGTTATTGTTTGGATGTTGATCATTTCCATCCCCATATTTTCCCAATCCAAATATACCTTAAGTGGTTATGTTAAGGATGCCGAAACGGGTGAAGACCTAATAGGAGCTTATGTTTATCTCAAAAATGAAGTTGCAACGGGCACTGTTACAAATATCTATGGTTTTTTTTCCCTGACATTACTGGAGGGAAATTATGAAATTGTTAGCTCCTATATTGGTTATGAAACTCAGAACAAGTCCATTTTATTGAATGCTGATGTCCGGCTTAATATTTCTTTAAAACTGGGTCAGGAGTTGGAAGAAGTGGTGATAAAAGGAGAAAGAGAGGATGCAAATGTGCAGAGTACTGATATGGGTAGAGTAGAATTAAATATTGAGCAGATTAAAACAATTCCTGTCCTTTTTGGCGAAGTAGATATACTAAAAGCGATTCAATTATTACCCGGAGTTGGTGGAGCAGGGGAAGGAAATACCGGTTTTTATGTAAGAGGCGGCGGGCCAGACCAAAATCTTATTTTATTGGATGAGGCAGTGGTATATAATACAGGTCATCTTTTCGGATTTTTCAGTGTGTTTAATTCTGATGCTATTAAAAATGTAACTTTAATAAAAGGCGGAATGCCAGCTCAATATGGAGGTCGATTGAGTTCAGTAGTTGATGTGCAAATGAAAGAGGGCAATAATCAGCAATATCAGGCTGAGGGGGGAATCGGTTTAATTGCTTCGAGATTAACAGTGCAAGGTCCAATTGTTAAGGATAAATCTTCTTTTATTGTTTCCGGCAGACGCACTTATATTGATGCCATACTTGCACCATTTTTAAAGGGTGGCGAATTTGAGGGAAATGGATATTATTTCTATGATCTGAATACAAAAGTGAATTATAAATTCGATGATAATAACCGATTATTTGCAAGTGGATATTTCGGTCAGGATGTATTTAACTACAAGGCACCCGACAATACCTTAAATGTTTCCGTTCCATGGGGAAATGCCACAGGTACCTTGAGGTGGAACCATTTATTTAACGATAAATTATTTATGAATGTAAGTGCGATATACAACAGTTTCGATTTTGCCGTGGAAAGTGCATTTCAGGTCTTTAATTTTAATTTATATTCGGGAATTCAGGACTGGAACGGTAAAATTGATCTGGATTATTATCCCGGTTCAAACCACAATATAAAGTTTGGTGGCAATTATATTTATCACACTTTTATCCCATACTCTGCATCAGGAAATTTTGATGATGTGGATTTTTCTACAGATACTTTAAGTCGCAAATACGCACATGAAGCCGGAATTTATATTCAGGATGAATTTGATATCACCGATCTTATAAAAATAAATATCGGTATTAGGGGAAGTTATTTCCAGCAGATAGGACCCTACAATGATATAATTTACGATGAAAGTAATCAGCAGGTTATTGATACCGTATATTATGAAAAGGGAACACCAATTGCGGATTATTTTGGATTGGAACCCCGAATAAATGCACGCATAATTGTAGATAATAATTCATCCATTAAAGCCGGTGTAACATTTAATAATCAATATATTCACCTTGTGAGTAGTTCAACAAGCACACTCCCGACAGATCTTTGGATACCAAGCTCCAAAAAGGTGAAACCACAAATTGGAATACAATATTCACTTGGATATTTCCGAAATTTTTACAGTAATAAATATGAAACAAGTATTGAAGTATATTATAAAGACCTGAAGAATCAGATTGAATTTGCAGACGGATATGTACCCGAATTGGGAATTGATATTGAGGAGAATTTTGTATTCGGCAGAGGAAGAAGTTACGGAGCTGAATTTTTTATTAAAAAAGCAAAAGGACAATTTAACGGATGGATAGGATATACACTTTCCAAAACAGAAAGACAATTCGACGATCTTCAAACTGTAGAAACCTGGTTCCCGACTAAGTACGATCGTATACATGATCTTGAGATCGTCGCAATTTATAAATTAAATGATCGATGGGATTTTGCTTCAACTTTTGTTTATGCAACAGGACAAGCCACAACCATTGTAGAAAGTTTTTATGTAATAGGAGGTCAGTTGCAAACTGATTATGGCCCGAGAAATGGATATAGATTACCCGCTTATCACCGTTTAGATCTTTCTGCTACCCTGCACAACAAACCGGAAAAGAAATATGAGTCGAGTTGGAATTTCTCTATTTATAATGTGTATTCCCGAAAAAATCCTTATTTTATTTATACTACGTGGGAAGGTGATTTTGCTTATGGGTCTGTTGATGTACAGGCAAAACAGGTTTCCATTTTTCCAATCATTCCAAGTATTACCTGGAATTTTAAATTTTCAAAATAAAACAAATTTTTATATAAGATGAAAATTAAAAAAACAACTAATTTTAAATTATTGACACCAACTGTTATCGCAATGGTTTTTGTATTAAATTCCTGTACGCAAGATATCACAATTGATATTCCAAATCCTGAATCTAAAATTGTAGTGGAGGGAAGTATAGAACAAGGATTACCTCCAATTATTTCCTTAACATCAACGGTTCCTTTTTATGGGGAAGTAAATTTTAATGAATTAGACAATTATTATGTGCACGGAGCGATAGTTACAGTAAGTGATGGTATTAATACTGTTGACTTATCGGAATTTTGTCTTGCTGATCTGCCCGACGAAATAATTCCTTTGGTTGCGGCATTTTTAGGCGTCGATTTAGATACTACCGGCACTATTCCATTAAATATTTGTTTATATACAGTTCCGGATATTTTTACAGGTTTTCCTGCTTTTACAGGCGAGGAGGGTAAAACGTATGATCTTAATATTCAATTTGATGGAAAAACAATCACTTCCTCTACAACCATTTTTCCACCGGTTCCTCCGGATTCCGTTTATTATCGCGAACATGATGATCCGGAGAATGATTCTTTGTTCAGACTTTATCTTACATTAACAGATCCGGCTGAACCCGGAGATTTTTATCGCTATTTTACAAAAAGAAACAGTGAAGCATATTATTCAGGTTTTTCCAGTGTGTTTGATGATAATTTAATTAATGGGCAAAGTTTTGATTTTACTGTCGATCGGGGGTTTAATCCAACGGAGGATTTTGAGCAACTTCCCTATGGTTATTTTTTGGCAGGAGATACTGTTATTTTAAAATGGTGTACCATTGATTATCCTTCTTACGATTTTTGGAGAACTTTGGAATTTGACAGTGGTACAGATGGCCCTTTTTCCTCTGCCACAATTGTACAAACCAATATTACAGGAGGCCTTGGTATCTGGTGTGGTTATGGGGTTAGTTATGATACCCTATATATGCCCGAGTAGCGGCACATGTAGTATTTATAATGCACTGGATTTCCAAAAGGTTGATATTTGTTATACTCTCCAAAGTAACAAGAGTTTAATTTTAGACCCAAAATATAAATATTATGAAAAAAAACATTGTCATTTTATCAATTTGCCTGTTCGCATTTGCACAGGTAAACGCACAAATTGAACAGGGAACTATATTAGTTGGAGGTACTCTTGGTTTTAGTTCGTCTTCTGCAACCTTAACTTCTACAGCAGGTGGAACAAGTACTACAACTGATCTGCCTAAATACAGTTCCTTCAATCTTGGTCCATGGATCGGATATATGATTACCGAAGACTTTGGAGCAGGAGTAGGAATTGATTTCTCCCAGACTAAGTCAGTTGCAGTTGATGTTTTTATAACAGGTGATGAACTTACCAATACCACAAGTATGTTCACGATCACTCCTGGTGCTCGGTATTATTATGTTCATGGTGACATGGTTCATCTTTACGCCCATTTGGGTATTCCAATTGGCTTTGGCTCTATGACAGAAGATTACAATGATGGCAGTACTACAACAACTACAGAAACTAAGGTTTCTTCCTTTGGAGTTGGAATTAATCCCGGTGCAACTATTAGTCTCACCGATAGATGCGGGCTTGATTTTTCTTATGGATTTTTAGGTTTCTCTTCTTATAAAGAAACTGCAGATCTTAAAGATTATATGGATGATCCATATACTGAAGAATATAGTTCAAGTTCATTTGGTCTTGATTGGGCCGGAACATTTAATTTTGGAATATTATTTAATTTCTAAAATAATTCATTTTAATAAAAAAGGCGACAAATTTTTTGTCGCCTTTTTTGTTGAGGAAAAGGAATGGGAATGGTCATGAGACAGCAGACAAGAGTCAATAGTCAAGTTTGCTCCATCTAACACGAAGAACTAAACTCATTACTCATTACTCATTACTCATTACTCATTACTCATTACTCATTACTCATTACTCATTACTCATTACTCATTACTCATTACTCATTACTCATTACTCATTACTCATTACTCATTACTCATTACTCATT
>Ga0163148_10003554_pt1 | contig 17083 bp, 7 predicted proteins | sample OliLakLV19MP7P2_FD_148606 | JGI IMG/M metagenome (GOLD analysis project Ga0163148, IMG submission 148606) | Freshwater microbial mat bacterial communities from Lake Vanda, McMurdo Dry Valleys, Antarctica- Oligotrophic Lake LV.19.MP7.P2 | ecosystem: Environmental > Aquatic > Freshwater > Lake >...
ACGCGCGAGTATTTCATGTTCGCGATTTTCTCCCGCCGTTCAGACACTATCAAAAATCTCGGCCCACCGCAGAACCCTTTCTTTGTAGCACGGGAAATGCGGCGAATGTTACGCACATTCGCCGCAATATTTGCTGTGAATACTTAGCTGCTGCTGCGAATAGCCGATATAATCACCGCAGATCATGCGGCAAAAACCTTACATCCATGAGAGATCAGGCTGGCCGGCTCTGGTTTGGGAATGCGACGCGCTGGCCAATGATTTGGCGCAGGTCCGGCACAAGCAGGGACGTTTGTTGGGCAAGATGGAGGGCCTTGGATTTGACCTGCGTTCTGAAGCAAATCTGACGATGCTGACCGGCGATGTCGTCAAGTCTTCGGCCATCGAAGGTGAACGACTGAACCCGGATGAAGTTCGCTCTTCGATCGCGCGCCGGCTGGGCTTGGATGTCGCGGGACTGCCGAAAGCCGGCCGGGATGTTGAAGGTGTCGTCGAGATGATGCTTGACGCCACGCGGAACTTTGAATTGCCACTGACACAACAGCGACTTTTCGATTGGCACGCATCGTTGTTTCCGACAGGTCGTAATGCCATGGGGCGGATCACGGTTGGAGCATGGCGCATGGCGGCGTCGGGGCCGATGCGAGTTGTCTCTGGACCGATCGGCCGCGAGAACGTGCACTTCGAAGCACCCGAGGCTGATCGCCTTCAATCGGAAATGTCTCGGTTCATCGACTGGTTCAACGCGCCGGCGCCGATCGATCCCGTGCTTAAGGCCGGCATCGCGCACTTCTGGTTTGTGACGATCCATCCGTTCGAAGATGGGAACGGGCGTACCGCGCGAGCCATCGCCGACATGGCGCTCGCCCGCGCCGATGGCACGGAGGACCGGTTCTACAGCATGTCGTCGCAGATCGAGGCGGAGCGGAACGATTACTATCTCAAGTTGGAATCAACGCAGCGCGGCGATGTGGACATCACAACATGGCTCGCGTGGTTCCTTGCCTGCCTCGGCCGCGCCATCGAGGCCGCCGACCATACGCTATCGGCGGTGCTCAACAAGGCCAGGTTGTGGGAACGGATCAACCGCCGCCCCGTCAATGATCGTCAGCGACTTGTGATCAACCGCATGTTGAACGGCTTCGAAGGCTTTCTCAACACGTCGAAGTATGCCAAGCTGGCCAAGTGTTCGACCGACACAGCACTGCGCGACATCCAGGAACTTCTCGCCCGCGGTGTTGTGATACAAAACCCCGGCGGCGGCCGCAGCACGAGCTACCGTCTTGCCGACCCGGCGAACGTCACCGATTAGGCCGGCCGATTCGACCGGACGATTGCCAAGATGCCTGTCGTCAGTGCAGCGGGCAGTTCATTCCACGCCAAAGCGACTTCCAGCAGATCCGTTGGTAAGCCTTGGGGCAAGCGTTTTGGCGACCGATTGTAAGTGCTTGATTTGTCAGGTGGTTGAGGTGATGTAGAAACGGTTTTCAAAACCGGCGATGATTGTCGCAGGTCGACGCAGCTTCGTACCGTTGCTTCGCGGACCTGTTGTGCGAAACAACCGACCACGGTGAACCTTGGCGACGACATGCTGCTAAGTTGACAACGAGGCAGACGGTTTTCATCGCGTCATGGCTACACCCCGGAACGGATAGCGTGGTGATGAGTTTGGCGTGAAAGTTCGGGCAATCAACTGCGGCTGGGAGACCAGCGCCTTGTATGTCTCGAAAGTGCCAAAAAATAGTTGCCAACGCGCCGCCAAGTTCATAAGGTGCGTGGCGATGAGCACGACACGTAATTCTTTATTTCAGTGTCGGTTACAGTTCACTACGGAACCGAAGGTTGATGGTTCGAGCCCATCAGGCTGCATTCCTAAGGGGCGCGCGCACCAACAACCTATCCAATTTTGTTTCGAGGGAGGATGGAGTAATTCCATTCGCCGTGGAAGGTGTCGCGTTGAATTCTCACAGCTTCCAGTTCCTTGTCCGTCACCTTGATTCCACTTTCATAGCGTGCCGTGTCCAATCCTGCTTTGATGCGCAATCCCTTTTCCGTCGTCGTGCTGCCGATCAGTTTTACAATCAGATCATGACTGACCAGCGGCTCGCCACGCCAGTTCTGCGTGACGTGGCAAAACAGGCGGTGCTCGATCTTGTTCCACTTGCTCGTGCCCGGCGGGAAGTGACTTACATGCAGCGTCAATCCGGTCGCGTCGGCCAGTTCCTGCAAGGCGATTTTCCAGAGCCGGCACCGGCTGGAGTTCGAGCCGCCGCCGTCGGCTGTGATCATCAACTCCGTCGCATCCGGGTAACGATCGCCGCCCATTTCCTTCCACCATTTCAGGATCGTCTGTCCGGCGAATCGGGCCGTGTCGTGGTCGGTGCCCACGCTCACCCAACCCTCGTCGGCGGTCAGATCATAGACCCCGTAAGGCGTCACTCGACCTTTGTCCGCGGCCTTGTCGATAAAGTCGTACACACGCACCTCTGGCGGCTTGCCCTTGGGACACCACTCTTTCCCGCCGTTCCTGAAATCGCCCACTAACAATACAACGCGGGGTTGATCGTAAGTCCTTGTAAGCCGTTGGTCCAACCCCGTTTTCTGAGCCAAAAACGCGGACCCTGCGCTGTAGTGCTAATTCCTTCTTTTTCGCGTCCACCGACACCACCGGCTGACCCCGCGACTGCATCGCCATTACCCGCGAATTGATGTGGCCGAACTGCGCATCACGATCGATGTGCTTTGCGCCTTCACGCGTCTTGCGATTGCCTTGCAAACTGTAACCCGATGCCTTGAGCAGCGCCGCCACCGTCCGCGCCGAAACCGGATGTCCCAGACGCGACAACTCCGCTGACAGCTTGCCGGTACTCTTGAGCGTCCATCGCAGCGGCGACATCGGATCGCCTCGGGTCAGCGGTGCAACCAGTTTGTCCAGTGCCGCGACGATCGCCGGATCGGTCCGGGTCAGCGGCTTGCTCCCCCCGCCCACGCGACGCACTCGACCGAGGGATGACGTGGTGTTGGATAATTCGCCGGATGCTTCACGCTCAAGGATTTCGCCCATGCCGACGCGAATGGTGGTTCGCGAAACACCGGTCGCCAGCGCGACGAGCGAGATTCCACCCCAGGCCAGCGCCCTGGCCTCGGAAGCCGCCCATTGCCGACGAACCCGTTCATCCATCACAGGGTCGAAAGATTTGAACTTCAGCCGAAGCCCTTAGGCGATCAATGCATCATGCATGACCCCATTAAATCACAAGAAAGCAATTGGACAAGTTATTTATGCGCGCTTCCTTAGCAACACGCCCCACGCCGGTCTGCTCACGCATGCGTGGTTGCCGCGAGAGGGCTTCGATGCAACGCTGCGACCGAACCGTCGGATTGTAAAACGCGGCCAGCAGAACCATCATGACATCAATCAGCCGAAGATCGGCGTTGCCGTGCGTGGTGCCAAACCCGCAGTCCAGCCGCTCCCGCCATGGCATCAGCATGCGGATGACGCGCATTCCGGAGATTTGCAACTCGTCACTCAAGGCCGGTGAAGATGCCATGGCCGGATCGAAAGCGCAAGTTAAGATTGCATTAAGATTCCGCGAGCCGAATGCCGGACAGGAGTGGGAAAGACACCAAAAGCCCTCAGATTTCCCAGACGGCATAAAACCGACGTCGGGATGTCCAAAATGTCGCACTAACTCGAAAATGAAGTTGCGCGTTGTTGGTTGCGAGTTGCGAGCAACCATCTGGTTCATTGCTGTCTGCTGACCGCTCTCGGCTCTCCGCTGTTTTCAGGCGTCAGTTCGTTCCTTTACTTTCTCCGTGTCTCCGTGCCTCTGTGGTTTCCTCGTCCCCGCCTGCAACCAATGCAGCAAGGGCCGAGAGCTCGATGTCAGGATTCAAGCATCAGGAATAATGGTTTAGACATCCAGCACCTCATCCAGAATGCGCGTCGTTGTAAACGGACTTGTGCGCGACCTCAACGGCGCCCGTGCAATGTCGCTGACTGAGGCGTTCCGTGGGACATCGCCGGCCGCCGGCAGCGTATTGCCGAACTGGGCTGCGAGGATTGTGAAATCATCAAGACTCACGTCCCCGTCGAGGCTGTAGTTGAAGTTGCCCTGGCTGAACACGCGGCCCGTTAAGCCGAAGTTCGCCGCCAGCACAGTGAAATCATCAAGATTCACGGCGCGGTCGCGGTTGGCGTCGGCGGCGAACACATAGAAGTCGGCGCTGACGGAGCCGGGGTTGGGGATTAACGTCGCATCGGTGAACGCACCGGCGGCGATGGTTACGCGATAGTTGCCGTCGGGCAGCACGCCGTTGGCGGCGGCGGTGTAGTTGATGGTGGCTTGCGTGGCATCGGGCGACATTTCCAGCAGGAGGTCACCCGACGCGATCGGCACGCCGGTGGCCAGCGGAAGGAGTTCCACGTCGGCGATGTCGAGGCCGGCGATGGGTTCATTGAAGACGATGACGAAGCCCGGCCGGGGCTGGGCGTCAAACTGATAATCGCTCGATTGCGCGAACGGCCCGGCGTCGGGAATGATGGTGAGGGTGATCGGCGCCGAAGAATTGTTTTCGTCGGTGATCTCCAATAGTTCGTTGGCGCGGTTGACGACGACGATGAGTTCATAAACGCCGTCGAGCGTCGCGGTATCGAGCGGAATTTGCACGGTTTGCGATGAAAGCGGATCGATGCGCGCGATGATGAGTGTGCCGAAAGTCACCCCACCTTCGCCGGGGCGCCGGCCGATGACTTCGACCAGCACGTCGTTGGCGGCGGCGATGCCGAGGTTGGCCACGTTGACCGACAGAATTACCGGTTGACCTTGCGGAACTGAGCTTGTGTCGAGCGACACAATTTGCGGCGTGACATCCGGCAGCCCGCGGATCTGCAGGCGAGCTTCGCCGACGTTGTTGAAGAGGTTCGAGTCGTCGGCCGGCGACTGCGGATCGATCACGATGCGGTAGCGGTTGTCGCCCGCCAGACCGCTGGTGATAAACACCACAGGGATCGCGAATCCCCCGACGGGGACAGAAGCGAAAGATTGCGCCGCGAGTTCGACAAAGTCGCCGTCATCGATGCTTCGCAACAACCGCACGACAACCGGCCCGCTGGACACCGCCCCGCCTTGGCCGATGGCGGGGTTAATTACCCCGACATTCACCTGTACGTTGTCCACGCCGGACGAATTGATCAGCGTCGCAGTGATCGCCGTCGAAAACGGCGGCTGGTAGATCATGGGATCGGCCTGCCGAGACAGCCGGAAGCTGCGTCGGTTGTTGGACTCGGTGGTCTCGGCGATTTGTTGATCCGAATCGGCGTAGACCGAAAACTCGTACAGGCCCGACACCGACGGTACGGTGATCGGCAGGGTGACCAATGTCTCCGCCCCGGCGGCAAGCGACGCGACGTTGACCGTGCCAATCGAACTCCAGGGGTTCTGCGGAAACAGTTCGTCGCCTTGGCGGAAATTCACCGCGAACGCGCCGAGGGCAACATTTGAACGGTTCCGAATCTGCGCCACCAGCGGATTGCCGGGGCCGGGCGCGTTGTTGGGGTTCGACAGGAACAGCGCGATGACGTCCAAGTCGACCGCCCCGGTGAGCGTGTAACTGGAAATGTTGTCCGCCGAGCCGACCATCTCAACGTCGGTGGTGCTGAGGCGAATGCTGTACAGTTGTTCGCCGCCGACCATGGTGTAGTCGTAAGAAGCGTCGAACGTCGCGCCGGGCGCGAGGCGAACGGAGCGTGTCGACAGGACCGTCGGCGCATTCAGCGGGCCGCGCCGGTATTCGATGAGTACATCCGTGGTCGCCAGCCCGCGATTGATGATGGTGGCGCGGCCGGGCGTGGTCATGCCGGCGACGGCGAGCGTTTCCTCGTCGAAATCCAGCCCCTTGGTGAAGCCGAGTTCCGGCCGCGCCTCGGCGGTGGTGCCACCGACTCCGGCGACCATTAGCGAATTGCCGGAGGCAGCCGCGTCGCCCGTGCCGATTTCGGCGACCTCGTAGAGTACCTGGAATTTTCCGTTCGGTTCGACCGCGACTGAAGGACGCTGTTCGATCGTTGTGCCCTGCGTGAGCTGAATCGGCTTGGACCACGCCGTGGCGTTCGCCGTCAGAGTGGATGCGAAAATCTCGTTGGTCTCCCCGTCCCCGGCTTTCCATGAGACGACCAGCGCGCCACTCGACATGTTGGTCGTGCGAATGTGCGAGAAGTTAGTGTCCACCGCGATAACTTCCACCGTCGTCGGGTCGGCGAAGGCTGCGCTGGTGGATGGTCGATTGTAGAGCTTGCTGTCCAGCGAACGATCTGCGTTCTGCACGCGATAGTTGAACAGGACATTGACTCGCCCGGCGGCTTCGCTTCCGAGCGCCACCGAAGTGAACATTCCGCCGGCCGGCAGGCCAGTGATCGGTAGGACGGCCGGGGTGGTCCAGCCGGCGCCTGCGTTAGTCGAAAACATCAGATCGTTGAAGGTACCGTTCTCGCGAATCCACACGACGTACGCCTTGCCGTCTTCGGCGAAGACGGCCGGCTTGGAATCGACGACGCCATCGATCGTGAGCGCTTCGCCGGGCGTCCATGTCTGCAAACCGGCATCCCACAGCGCGGCGTGAATCTCCTGTGAATCGCGCGCGTATTCGCCATTTTCGTCCATCTGAATGGCGGCATCGTTGTGCACCCACGCGGCTACGCCGGCGCCGTTGGGGGAAAATGCGATGGCCTGATTGCTGTCGCCGCCCGCGCCGCCGGCGAGGACGAATTCGCCACTCCAGGTTGTGCCGTTCCAGGTGCGGTAGCGGAGGTCCCGCGCGGCCAGTCGGTCATTGAATGATTGATCCTGCGTGTTGCCGGGAAGTTCGATCGCCTCGTACACCGTCATAAACGGCATGTTGTTCCCGGAAAAACCGTCCATCCGCGCGAGCACCGGATTGGCGACGTCGGCCGTGCTCGGCAGCGCCACCAAGCCTGACCAGGGGTCTGATGGGAAGGGGCGGGTGGCGAAGAGGAGTTGTGCGCGCGTCTGCGTGGGGCTGAGGTCGCTGTCGTCGACCTGGATGCTCATCGCGCGTCCCCCAAGGGGATTGATAACCAGTTGCGGCGCCGCGGCCAGCGCGTAGGGGCCGATGAGGTCTGAACCGGCTTTGACCGTGGGCTGCGATCCACCGAGTCGCTCAAACAGCCCGACGGGTGAACTGCCCGCCCGCGGTGCGCGGTTGAAGAACGGGCCGGGCAGACCCGGGTCATCCGTGATAATTCCCTCGATGGTGTTGCCACCGAGCGGGAATACGATCGGGTCGGGTTCCCAGCTCCAGACCTCGCCCAGCCCCCACACATGCGCGCTCAGGCCGAAGTTGAGGTCGCCGATCACATTGAATTTGATCCGGTCGATGAAGTCGTCCAACGAAAACACCTTCGACGAATCATTGTTGTCCAGGCCGACGGTAACGTTGAGGCCAAGCCCGATATGGCCTTCAAGGTCGGCCACGTCAAAGCCAAGGACCTCGACATCGCCGCTGATGCTCGCGGTGGCCGTGATCTTCGGCTGCACGAAGGTGGGCGACATGATCCCCGCGCGAAGCGGGGCGTTGAGCGGGTCAACGAGGATTTGCGGATTGAGCCCGACTTTAAGTCCTGCGGAGACTCCGGCTTTGAGCGCGAACCTGAAGTTGGCGCTGATCGACGCTACCTTGGGAATGCCAAAGCTGAACAGCGGGATCTTGCCGGTGTCCAGATCGAGCAACTTCAGATCCCGAAGCTGCAAGCTCACGCCCACGGCCGTCGCGTCGAGCGTTTTGCCGGAAACGTCCAGCGTCGCGCCGATCATGAGATTGTCGGTAATCTTCGTGCCCCCGCCGATGTTGACCTTGTACAACTCGTAGTCGAAGGCCGTGAGATTCAGTTCGGCCCCGAGTGGCATCGAGATGGCCTGCGCCGGATTGAGCGTCGCGGTGCCGAAAGCACCGAATCTCAGAATAAACTTGGTCCGCTTGTCGCCGACGAGCGGGACTTCGAAGCCCAGAATTTGGCTGAGCGTCTGGTTATAATTGACGATGCTGTAGCCGTAGTCGAGGTTGTATGTGCGGGTCGCGCGGTCGAACTTCATGTCGGTGAAAAATTTCGACTTGGCCACGACGTTGGCGCTGGTGTATTTCGTGTCGCTCGTCAGTCCCCATTGGTCTTGAACGTACGCGCCGAATCGATTGGGGTTGGCAGGACTGGTCGGAGAAAGACCATCAAATTCAAAATTCGGCCGCGTATGCGGACCGGCGCCGACCCAGATATACTTCCGCACCTGGCCGATGAATCCACCAGGTTCGGTGAAAAACGTTTGATAAATGTCGGCCTGGCCGTCGGCGTCGGTTGGGGTGACGATGATGTTGTTGGCCACGCCCGTCACGCCTTTTACGTACCGGCCCCAGACGTTGGGATCGACGTCGCCGTCCAGCAGCGGTTCCGCCAACACGATTGAACCGATCACCGGGCGCGCCTTATTAAGGGCGGCGCTGGCGGCGTTGTTGCCTTCATTTCGCTCGGCGAGAATGTTCTGAAAATCAGCCGTGTAGGTGGCGGTATCGGTTCCGTTGGTGGGGTCCCAAATATAGCTGAATGATTGCGAGGCCAGCGGCCCGAAACCGGGGATGGTAAAGATGCTGTCGGTGGGGTAATTGCTGAACCGCAGTTTGGATTTGAACGCACCGGCGGTCGCGTAGCCGTTGTTGCGGAGATCGACGGTCACAAGCGTTCGCCCATTTGCAGGCGCGAAGCGCACGCCGTCGACGACGATATCCGGCGTGCCCGATTGCGGAATCGTGTACTGAGCCGAAATGTGCAAACTGGGATCGCCCGGCGACATTCGGTCGCGACTGACGGCGATATAGTATTCGCTGTTCGGCAGCGCCAGGTCCGTGCCGACGACGATGGCTCCCAAGTCGTCCACCGAGCCGTCAAGATCGATGCTGGAATCGCTTCCGGTGTAAGTGAGCGTCGAACCCGTGAGCCGCGTGATGCTCAAATACGCACGCCCTTCATTCAGATTGCCCGCCGGCGGGGGAGCGTAGACTGCGCCGGCGGAGATCAAGCCGGCTTGGGATCCGCCGGGCGTGACGACTTTGTAGAACGACGTGCGGAACGCCACCAACGTGCCGTCCTCGGCGGGATAAGCCGACGGCAGCACTGGATCGACTCGGTTGAGGTTTTCCGCGCTGGTCGATCCGCTGTTGGGATCCAACGTGATCACCGTCGAAAACGGCAGTGGGAGTTGGCCGCTGACTGTGACGCGCTGAAAATTATTCGACGTAGCGCCGTCGACAGTGAGGTAATACATGCCCGGCAGCACGTTGGCCTGCAGAGTGATGTTGCCGCTCGCCGGCGAGGAACTGAAATCCTTGAGTGTCCCGGCAATATAGAACTGTTCGCCGCCGACGACCGATCCGCGCCACAGACCCAGCGCGCGATTCGTGAGCAGGGTTGAACCCGAAAGCGTAAACGTCGCCACGCCGGGTTGATCGACCCAGAACACGACCTTGTGCATCAACCCCGTTGCGACGAACCCGGACTGACTTGAGAAGGTTCCATTGGCAAACTGATTCGCCCGCGCATACGGCTCGGCGGGGATGCTGAACGACGGGATATTAGTCAGCCGCGGATGGTTCGCCGGTTTGATCGGCGCGCTGGCCGATCCCAGCGTCATGTTCACCGTCGCGGTGATCGGTACGACCGTGCCGGAAACGATAAACGGACGAATGAAGTAGGTGCCCAGGGAAGTGATGTCCGACACGCCAAAGGTGACTTGCCCCCCGTTGGACGGAAGCGTCGTCGTCTGCTTCAGCGCTCCGGCCGCGTCGAACACGTCCAAGCGATACGTGCGCGCCACGGCGGCTCCCGACGAATGTACCAGCGTGACGTTCATGTTCATGAAACCCCCGACCGTCGAAGGCGCCATCACGCGGCGCAGGCTGCCGCTGGTTATGAAAATTTCCGTCCCGGCGGCAGTCCTGGGATCGACATGAATATCCGGCGTGCCCGCCCCGAAGTACCCCGGAGTGAGGCCCGGCCCGGCCTGCTGCGCCGCCTGGTCGGAGACGCGCAGCCGGTAGTTGCCTTGCGATCCGGCCTCGTTCTTCACGACGGCATACCAAATGTTTCGGCCGGGTTCGTAATTCGTGCCGTTGAATGTGTCGCGGGCGAGATCGGTGTTCCACACCTCAATGCGAGCATCGATCGTCGATCGGTCGGCTGGGAAGTAATCAAAATTGTGTGCCGTACCCAGCACCTGATCCAACGCCACGAGCGAACCCCCGATGATCCGACCGCGGTAAAGCTTGATGTTGGTGTTGACTCCGGCCGTAAGGGCTTCGGTCTGAACCGAGAAGGGCGTGGGGCCGTGCGTGAAGCGGAAAATGTCGATCGATCCGGTGGAACCATTCACTGATGCGTTGTACACCGCGCTGGAGGTGAAACTGCTGTCCGAGAAAGAGTTGACGGTGACATTTCGAATCGTCTCGAAGTTCGGGAAGCTTGGCGTGTTCTGGATGTATCCAAAGTTAAATGTGGGTTCCAGAACCTGGAACGGCCGGGGATCAGTTGTGTCGGCGCGGAATTCCATCGTGTACAAACCGTCGCCGAGATTGCCACCGACTTGCTCGACAAGGAACCGCAACTTCTGTCCGGCAATGCTCGCCGGCGTTATCGACGACAACACTTGCTCATTGATCTGCTGACCGGGCGCAGTGGTGATCGTTGTCAGAACATTGTTATTCTGATCCAGCATTATCACCCGCAAAGCCAGCGAACCGCCGGCGGTGGTGGGTTTTAACGTGATTCTGGGATTTGCCGTCACATTCAACGGGACGATTGTTTCCCAAAGATCGCGCTGTCTGGCGGAGCGAAGTGTCACGTTCCGAATACGCAGGTTGGTCGTGAACGGCGGGAGGTAAGGCGGATCTTGCGGACCGAACGGGGGGACTGGCTCAGGAGACATCGCGATGCCCACGCCGATCGGCCGGTCACCGTTTATCGCGATTTCAACGTTGCCACTGGCACCATCCGGCCGAACAGAAATCGCCGTGACGGCAGCCAATCGTGAGGGGTTGATCGTCGCGGAGCGTTGCGCCAAACCGGTTAAGTCATTGGGAATATTGAAATTCACCAGCCGAAGGACGCCGTCCTGCATTTCGTACTGCGCGAGCAGCGCAAGGGTATCGGGGTTGCCGGTGACCGACATCAACGACGTCGTTCCCGTATTGATCGCCCAGAATTGCACGCCGGAAGCCTGCCCCGGAGTCGATGCCACCACGCTTGCCGACAAATCGCCGGTGATCAAATCGATGGTCCCGACCGGCGTGGATGCCGGCAGAGTCTTGGCGACGCTGATCGACGCGATCGAGAAATCAATCGGCGCCGCGTTATTGCTGGTGAAGGCGATGTCGACACTGCGGCCGAACGTTCGGGAGTCAAACAGCGAGTTGAGCGCAAGCCCGGCGTTGGCGGTGCGCGTAAGTGCATTGGCGAAGTTGCCAATAATGCTCAGCGTGACCGTACCGCCCGTCGCATCCGCCGGCGCCACGCGGATCGAGAGTACGTCGCTTCCAGCAGGCAGCGCGACGCGATAGAACTTCGCCCCCGCCGTCCCGCCGACGGTGATGCCCGGCTGGATAAGCGGCCCGGTCACGACCGAAATCGCCTCGGGTGCGTACGCCTGCTTGACGACAAGCGTCGCAAGTCCGGCAGTCCCCACCGCCGGCGTCAGCGCCACGCGGTACGTGGTGCCGGCGACCGCGTCGAACGTGTGACTGTATGCGGTGTTCGTCGTTCGCCCGCGAGCGGCCAGCAGCGTCTGGCCCGTTGCATCGTACAGCGCCAGTTTGGTGCCGACCGTCGGGCTCACCACGTCCAGCGTCACTGGACCGGTTGCTGCCGCGACAAAACTGTAAACCTCGCCGCTGCTGAAAATGACAAACTTGGACAACGACGCCTGCCCCAGTGTCGTCGGCAGCAGCGTGCCCAGGGCGATCGGTGTCACCGCGGCCACCGTCGCCGCCGCCAGCGTGTCGGCTGATGCCGCGATCTGGTACGACCGCGCCGGTGAATTGAAATTCAGCGGCGCGATCGAAAGCAAATACTTCGAATCCGCGAGGTTCTGCCCCGCGTTAGGCGCGACGTTAAACGTCGGCGACGCGCCGGAAGCTGTTGCCAGAGTCTGCCACGCCGTGGTGCCGGGAAGCACGCCGGCCAGGATCGTGGTTTGCACGACCTCTTGCATCACGCCAACCATTGACTGTACGTCCAACCCCACGGGGCTGACGGTGACGACGCCGTTGGCCTTGCCGTTGAAGAAATCCAGCGGGTAGTAGTCTGGGTCGGTTCGCGAGTTAAACGTATCTTCACCGGACGTGGCGGCGAGCGAAGCGACACCGGTCGCCGGGTCAAGCTTCAGCGGCGTGTTGGTCGCCTGCTGCGGAAGCGAAATGGCGACTTCCAGTGGGTTTAACGTCGCCAGCGAATAGATGCCGAGAATGTACGGCGTCTTGGGTTGCAGCGTCGCGTCGAGTCGTTCGCTGCCGGGAATGGAAGGCGTTGCATCCGCGTCAGCAATCTGAAGCAGATTGCCACCGGCGTCGAACAGTGCGATGCCGGCATCGGTGCTCAGCAAGCGGCTGGTAAAGATGCTTGTGATTGCGCCCGGCGCCGCGTCGTCGGTTGCGAAGCGGTAGTACTGCGCAGTGGCGATGAACACGCCCGGGAACTGAAACTGCGTAACTGTATCTCCCAGCGGAGTTTGTGGCGCGACACCGGTGTACAGCGTGGGGATCAGCGCACGAACCGAAGCCGCCAACAACTGGCGTTGCTCCAGCATCTCCACCGTGCAGGCGGCGGATCGGATTACCCTCGAGCCTTTGGATGACCTGTGATTCCGACGCTTCGACGATTCTGATACTATGGTTGAATAACCCATGACGGACCTCGAACGTGAGTGAAAATGGCATTTCTGCGCCTTCGCTTAGCCCCGTTAGCGCCATAATGCGCTTGGCCGGGCCATTTCAAACATAAAAATGTGCCAAGATTTAACGCCTAAGTTGTATGATTGCAGGAAATGGCTTCCGAAGAACGCGGCGTAGAACCCGATGCGATGTCTCCCGGCCCGCCAGCCGGCGTCGGGATAGCCGGGCCGCGCGTCGGGGCATTCGGGCACCTTTTCGAGCAGGTTTACGGCCAATTGAGGGCGATGGCGCAGCAGCAGATGGCGCACGAACGACCCGGCCACACCCTCCACGCCACAGAGTTGGTCCATCAGACTTATCTGCGCCTCTATGGAAGCTCGCAGATTGATTGGGCCAACCACCGTCATTTCGTTCACGCCGCCGCCGAGGCGATGCGGCGGATTCTCATCGAGCACGCGCGGGGCCGATCGCGCGAGAAGCGCGGTGGCGGGATGGCGCGCGTGACGCTCAGTTTGGTCGACACCCAAACTCCGACACAGCTGCCCGAAGATTCTGAAGAACTTCTGGCCCTCGACCAGGCGCTGCGGCGCCTTGAGGAGAAAGACCCTCGCGCCGCCGACGTCGTGCGGCTGCGTTTTTTCGCCGGGCTGACCATCGATCAGACGGCCGAGGCGATGGCTATCTCGCCCAGAACCGTCAAACGGGAGTGGGAGTTCGCGCGGGCGTGGCTCTCGCAACAACTGTCATAGCAATTTCGATGATCGACGACTTGTGGATGGCTCGGCATGTCAACTCCAGACCCGTATTGGCGCATCAAAGACATTTTCGCCGAAGCGATTGAACAGTCGCACGACGATCGCGATCTCTTTCTGCAGTCTGCCTGCGCCGGTGATGCGCAATTGCTCGATCAGGTGAATGCGCTGCTCGCCGCGCACGATCGTGCGATGAGTCCGACGGCAAATCCCGACGCGATGCGGACACGTTCGTCCGTTGTGAGCAACCTCCCCGGCGAGCCGCCCGGCACAGTCATCGGCCCGTACACCATCCTTGAACAAGTCGGTGAAGGCGGCATGGGCGTCGTGTATCGCGCCCGGCAACAGCGTCCGATCCAGCGCATCGTCGCCCTCAAGCTCATCAAACTCGGGATGGACACCAAGCAGGTGATCACCCGCTTCGAGAGCGAACGCCAGGCGCTGGCGATCATGAATCATCCCAACGTCGCCGCTGTATACGATGCCGGTGCCACGGAAACCGGTCGGCCGTATTTCGTGATGGAGTACGTTCCCGGCACACCGATCACAAGCTTTTGCGACCGTCACAAATACACCACGCGCCAGCGACTCGAGTTGTTCATGCAGGCGTGCGAAGCCGTCCAGCACGCGCATCAGAAGGCTTTGATTCACCGCGATATCAAGCCGGGAAACATCCTCGTAATGCTGGACGGCGATAAGCCGGTGGTAAAGGTCATCGATTTCGGCGTCGCCAAAGCCACGGCCAGCCAGCTTACCGAACACGCGGTTTTCACGGAAACCGGCCAGCTTATCGGCACGCCGGAATACATGTCGCCCGAACAAGCCGAGCTGAACCCGGTCGATATCGATACGCGTTCGGACATCTATTCGATGGGCGTGGTGCTGTACGAACTGCTGGCAGGCGCATTACCGTTCGATTCAAAGACGCTTCGTGCGGCGGCGTACGCGCAAATTCAGGCGATTATCCGTGAAGTCGATCCACCTCGGCTGAGTACAAGGCTTTCGTCCATGAAAGACGCTGCCGCCGCCGAAATCGCCGCCGATCGAGGGACCAAGTTGCCGGCGCTGGCGAGGGAATTGGCCGGCGAGCTTGAGTGGATCCCGCTTAAAGCCATGCGTAAGGAGCCTGGGCAGCGCTACCGCACTGCCACGGAACTGTCGCAGGACATCCGAAATTATTTCGACCACAAACCACTTCTGGCCGGGCCGGAATCGGCCAGGTATCGCATTGGCAAACTCATTCGCCGCAATAAAGGACTTGTGGCCGCGTCGGCGGCAGTCCTCGCTGTGCTGATTGCCGGAATCATCGGCACGAGTATCGGATTGGTCGGTCAATCCCGACAGCGCGCCCTCGCCGAACAGCGACGTGCCGAAGCACAACATCAGGAACAGGAAGCCACTCGACAGGCGGCAATCGCCAGCGCGGTCAGTCAGTTTCAATCCGACATGCTCGCCTCGGCCGACCCTAACAATGTGTTCGGGGACAAAGTCACGGTTCTGCAGGCAATTACGGCATCCATAAAAGAACTCGATGAGGGAAAATTACAATCTCAACCTCTTGTGGAAGCTTCCGTACGCTCCACGATCGGTGAGACGCTTCGCGCGCTGGGGCGTTACGACACGGCAGAATCAAATTTTCGAAAGGCGTTGGAACTTCGTCGAAGCGCCCTACCTGCAAATCATGTGGATATCGCATCGAGCCTGGGCAGTGTCGGACAAACGCTCCAGGGTCAGGGGCGGTATGATCAAGCCGAGCCGTTTACCAAAGAGGCGCTGGAGATGCGCCGAAAAATCCTCCCACCGGTCAATCGCGAGATCGCCAAGAGCATTAACAATCTTGCATTTTTAACCAGTTCGCAGGGAAAATACGTTGAGGCCGAAGCTTTATTCCGCCAGGCGCTGGACGTTTATCGAGAGGCCTTACCCGCCGGCGATCAGGAAATCGGAACTTGTCTGAACAACCTCGGGACGGTGATTCATACCCAGGGCAAACCCGCCGAAGCGGAACCCTATTTTCGCGAGGCGTTGGAAATTTTCCGTCGCGCCCTGCCGTCCGGGCAGGTTCGGACGGCCAATTGCCTGGACAACCTTGCCCAGGCTCTTTTAGACACCGGCAAAACCGAAGAAGCCGCACCGCTTTTCCACCAATCGCTTGAAATGCGCCGCGCCGCGCTCCCCCCAGGTCATGCCGATATCGCCAAAGGCCTTTATCACCTGGCCACGATGTATTATCAGCAGGGCAAATTCTCAGACGCACAGCCGCTGTCCGATGAATCATTGGACATCATTCGTAAGGCGTATCCAGGGGCACATTCGGATATCGCCGTTCACCTTACATTCGCCGGTATTCTGCTTATGTCTCAGGAAAAACCACAGGAGGCCGAGCCGTTTTTACGTGAATCGCTTGAAATGAATCAGAAGTTGCTTCGCCCCGGACATCCTGATCTTGCGACGAGTATGAGCAATCTGGCAGTATCATTGCGTAACCAGGGAAAACTCCCCAAAGCCGAGCAACTTTGCCGCCAAGCGCTGGAAATTCTCCGCAAAACCTGGCCGCCGGGACATCCGCAAATATCGATAAGTTTGAGCAATCTTGCGCGTGTCCTTCGCTCTCAGGAGAAATTTATTGAGGCCGATCCGCTGTATCGCGAAGCATTGGCCGCAATGCAAATATCAGCCGGCAGGAACGATCCGCAGGTCGGCAATCTTCATCTGGGTCTGGGTATCAACCTACTCAAACTTAACCGTTTTGCAGAAGCCGAAACCGAATTGCTCGATGCCGAGCGTACATTGGGCGGTGGGAAGGTCGTGCCACCCGGCCGATACAGTCAGGTGATCGAAGCACTGGTCGCCCTCTACACCAAGTGGGACGAATCCGACGCGGGCAAAGGTTACGACGCGCGGGCACAGGAATGGAAATCCAAACTCGCGAAAGATGCGGGCGCTCCGGCCACGACGCGATCCAGCCGCAACTGATACAAGTTCCACATGGCGGGTAGTTTGTGCGCCCGAATCCAGGCGCCGCGAAGAACGCCAAGATCGCCAACCCTCCAGCGATTGCAAAACTTGCCAGTCATCCCGCCGTTTGCATCGGGTTCGTCGGCGGTCGCCATGCTGATACACGGGTACTGCGCGCGAAGCAATTCGATCAATCACGATACGTTTTCTATGAACGAAGCGTAAGCGTTACGCGAACCTTTCAATTACCCACATCTTTCGCGGCTTGCCGATGAGTGAAAGCAAGCGATGCCACGGACGGCGTTGCATTCTTCTTCGGACGGAGCCGACTTTATGGGATCATGGATGGAACAGGAGCTTTCGGGGTGCAGTTTTGCCGACAAACGCCTCGGCGACCGGTTTGGCGTGCTGATGCAGCAACTGTC
>Ga0163148_10003558_pt1 | contig 17060 bp, 14 predicted proteins | sample OliLakLV19MP7P2_FD_148606 | JGI IMG/M metagenome (GOLD analysis project Ga0163148, IMG submission 148606) | Freshwater microbial mat bacterial communities from Lake Vanda, McMurdo Dry Valleys, Antarctica- Oligotrophic Lake LV.19.MP7.P2 | ecosystem: Environmental > Aquatic > Freshwater > Lake >...
ACTTACTACTTTATATTACCTCTATCGTGGACCGCGACTCGCTCTGCTCGCATGCGTTGCGATTTGTGCTCAATCGCTTCACTCTTGAACAAATCGGGAACCTACCATTAGACGATCCCGCAATAATATTCAAACTACTCTTGCTTACAACTTACTACTTTATATTACCTCTATCGTGGACCGCGACTCGCTCTGCTCGCATGCGTTGCGATTTGTGCTCAATCGCTTCACTCTTGAACAAATCGGGAACCTACCATTAGACGATCCCGCAATAATCATCAGCTTTTAGCTACTAGCTTTAAGCTGTTAGGTTATTTTGCCCCACAATTTTAATTATCGCAAGTTCAAGCGGAAGTTCGGGTACCGCAGAAAAGCTAATGAGATCATAAGCGTTTAAAAACTCAAGGAGTGTTTCTGAGTTTATTTTTACTTCTTTGTCCATTGCAATAGCTTTAAGAAAAGTGAAATCGTCTTCTGAGACTTCATTTTCTATACTCTTTTCCATAGTTGGTGCGTACCGTAGAAGTAAAACAAAACGAAGATTTTGCAAAATAAGTTTACCAAACAACTTCATATCTATATTCCCTTCTGAAGCCTTTCTTAGAGCTTCGAGCGCCTTGCTATTATCTTTTTGAGCAATACCAGAAATGACTTCATGTACTAATGTCTTTTTTGGAGCACCCGTTACTGTTTCAACTTCTTCGAGAGAAACCTTATTGTCTTCCGAGGAACTCAAAACTTTTTGTAAAATACCGTGAGTGTCTCGATACGAACCATCACCGAGCATTGCAACAAGTTCACCTGCAGAAGGATCGAGTGTGAATCCTTCTTTTTTTGCAATATTTAAAGCAAAACTTTTAAGTATCGCTTGATTTGGTTTTTTAAAATGGAATACCTGACAGCGAGAAATAATTGTCTCTGGCAATTTCTCCATTTCAGTCGTTGCAAGAATAAAGACAGCGTGAGAAGGAGGCTCTTCAAGAGTCTTAAGGAGTGCATTAAAAGCTTCCTTAGTAAGCATATGTACTTCATCAATAATGTAAACTTTGTATTTTGAATCGAACGGAAGTGTTGAAACACCATCACGAACTTCACGAATATCATCAATGCCACGGTTCGATGCTGCATCTATTTCATACATATCTTTTTCACTCGTACCAATAGCTCGAGCAAATATACGGGCAACCGAAGTCTTACCAGTACCACGAGAACCAGCAAATAAATATGAGTGCGAAATATTTCCAAGTTTTATAGCACCCTCAAGTACAGAGACAATATGATCCTGACCGATAACATCTTTAAAGGTATGTGGGCGGTATTTGCGATAGAGAGCTGTGAACTCCTTGTGTTCAGTTTCTTTTTTTGAAGGCATAAAGAAATTATAACAAGCAATGAGTTTTTAGCTATTAGCTTAAAGGTTTTAGGTTTGAAGATGAAAAAAACTGAGCGAGACTAAGTCTCGCTCAGTTTGCATAAAAAAAGCCCCGCACGGCCAATAGTCCGAAGACCGTGCAAGGCTAAAACGTAAGAGGGGGATTACCCGAGAGTGTTCTCGATATCCCGGGAATCGACAGCGTCCGGTCCCGAAACAGCTTTCGGCTGTTTCGGAAGAAGACTGTGTCCGCAGTTGGGGCATTCCCCATTCTGCGGAACGATCACAGTCGCGGTGCAATGTTCGCACCGCACTCGATCCCCCACCTCTGAGTTATTCCTTTGACCATGATGGTTCATAGGAATCCTTTCTCCACGCTTTGCGTGGACTAAGATTTCCGAAACATTCTCTTGATTCGCCACGTAGCGAACCAGAGAACTGCCACGAGGGAGGCGATACTCAAATTAAGCTGAACGCCTCCCTCGATCACTTTGAGGTCGAGGAAGTAAGTCGTGATGAAATTCATCATTACTCACCTCCTTTCATACCCCGGAATCCCACAGGTGCAACCTCGCCACCCCGAGTTTCGCGTTCGGTGTAACCCGAACCTTCATACATCGGCTTGCGAGGATCACCCATTTTTTTCTCTCCAACCTGATCGGGGTAGAAAAACTTTCCACCTAAACCAAGGTTGATGTCTGATTGGCATCCAATGATACCTCCCAGACAAATGAAGAGAAAAAACAGAACTGATAACTGATAAATTTTTCGAGTCATTTCATTTCTCCCTGAAAAATAGAAGTAAAACTATCACGTTAAACTTGCATCTATTTTCCTTGGCGCCCGTTTTGGCGCAAAAAATTATCGAATCACTTTCGCCCTTCTCCTTTTATTTAAAGAACAGTGATGTACAACACATGTCGTACCTAAACCACTAGGTATTTATCATATCACATTATTTATAAAAAAGCAAGTATGTCTGGCCATGTCGGCAACACAAGAGCTTTACAGCAGCTTAACCGCTGTAAAGACTTTTAATACTGTTATTTGGAATTTAGAAATTCTTTAATCACCTTTTCTACCTCTTCAGCAGTGCTTGTTTCCATAAGTTTAATCCTCAACTCCCCTGCCTCGGGAAAGTGGTGGATATAGGATTTGAAATGCTTTTTCATGATTGCAAAACTTTTTATATCTCCCAAAAGTTCTTCATATGCTTTTGTGTGCTCAATTAGAACCTCAAGTCTTTTTTGAAGAGAAATATCTTTGCCGTAATTAGAATGTATATCAAAACACCATGGGTTTCCAAAGATTGCTCGTCCAAGCATTACACCATCCGCACCTGATTCTTTTATTTTTTCTAATGCATCTGGAACATCCACCAGATCACCATTACCAAAAATAAGAGTTTTACTTTTTAGATCATCACGTATTTTAACAGCACGCTTAACATCACTCCACCGAGCAGGGACCTTGGACATTTCTTTTCGTGTACGTGCATGAATAGTTACAACAGCAGGATTTTCAGCCAATAATTCAGGAAGCCATGTGTCGAGCTCGTCTGTATTAAATCCTGTGCGAGTTTTGACTGAAACAGGAAGGTTGCCTGCACCTCGCATTGCTCCACGAATTACCTCACGAGCATTTTTTGGATTTTTAATCATTGCGGCTCCAGCACCTTGTTTTTCAATACTCTTATCAGGACAACCCATATTGATATCAATACCGTCAAAACCAAGCTCTTGGGCGAGCCTTGCAGTCTGTTCCATATGATCGGGGTTTGAAGTAAAAAACTGAGCAATAATTGGTCGCTCACCTTCTGTATATATAAGATCACGGAGAAGTTTTTGCTTCCCTACCTCTGGAGCTCGGACCAAGCCATCTGCCGAGACAAACTCAGTCCACATCACATCTGGCTTTCCATACTTTGCAATAACACGCCTAAAAGCAGGATCAGTGACATCTGCCATTGGCGCAAGGACAATAATCGGCTTTTTTTCTCCAGAAGCTGATCTTGATATTTTTTCCCAAAAGCCTAAGTTCATACTGGAAAGATATCACGAATTGTTCTCAAAAAGAAAACCTACATCTTTTTCAAAACATTTATATCTAGATACAGTTCTTACCCGACAAAGTATTTTAACTTCGTTAAAATATTATTGCTGTGTGATTTTTGTAGTGCAAAAATCAGGCACGATCACGGCTGAGCGACCTTTATTTATAAAAAATCTTATTCCCAAAACGAATGTCTATATATTGAACGTCTATACTACCCGCACTATTTACTAATTTTATTTCTAAAAGAAATGGAATGAGATTCTCTATCGCCTTTTCAAGAGTTCCGCCAAATGTAAAAAGAACCTTTCGCACTTCACCTTCCTCACTTTTTGGAAGATATACCGTACCATCACCACCTGAAGAAATGTACACCCCTTCTGGTTTCATTTTTAATTTTTTCAGTGATTCGATAAAAGAAATAATTTTAGGAAAATCAGATTTTGAAAGATAGAAATTACCTATTGGATTTTCTGCTTCAACACTTCCTGTAAAAACTAAATACACTGGACCAGTAAACTCTGGAGCCTCTGTATACATAAACCCAGCCTTGTCCATAAAGAAACATTCTTTTTTATCAAAATCTCGACACCATAATGCAAACGGTTCACGCTCAGTTATATTTACAGAAAGGGTTTTGTCGACAGAAGAAATAAATACGGAGGCAACCTGAGGAAATTCTAAAGAGATGGTTTTGAGAATATTATTTTCTGGATACAGCCATGTATTCTTTTTTGAAAATAATTTTAAATACGAACCCTTTGTTTCTTCTTCAACAACAGCCTCTACTGCACTTGCAGAAATAGTATCATTTCCTCGAATCTCAATTTTTGCAATAGTCACCCCCGGAAGATGTGTGGCGTACGCAATCCCAATAACAAAAACCATCACACAAAGGCACGTTACAATAAGTCGTATGGTGCGCTTTTTCTTTCGTTTACTGACTGCGCGCAATGATCGAACCACAGAACGGCGCTTAAACATAAGCTATTGTTCTTTCCCAGAAGGAATTACTTCTTTGCCTAAAAATGGAATGAGAGGTTTGGGAATTTTAATTGAGCCGTCTTCTTGTTGAAAATTTTCTACAATTGAAATAAGAATACGTGGAACAGCAACAGCAGTATTATTGAGTGAGTGAACAAATTTTAATTTGCCGTCCGTGTCTTTGTAACGAATATTAAGTCGTCGTGTTTGGAAATCATGAAAGTACGAAGCTGAATGTGTTTCTCGATAAGTGTCTTCAGATGGAACCCAACTTTCAATGTCATGCTTTTTAACCTGACCTAAACCTAAATCACCTCCACAGTTAACAACAACTCTGTACGGAATACCGAGAGCTTGAAGAACTTCTTCTGAATTTACGGTAAGCTCTTCGTGAAATTTAACACTCATTTGATGATCTGCTTCACATAAAATAACTTGTTCAACTTTTGTGAACTCATGAACCCGCATAATACCTTTCGTATCTTTACCATGACTTCCTGCTTCACGTCTAAAACATTGAGAGAGTGAAATAAACTTGTACGGCAACTTGGTTCGATCAAGAACTTCATCCATGTAATATCCCATAGTGCCAACCTCTGCAGTACCTGCCAAATAATCGCCGTCTTGGGTTTTATATAAATCTTCTTCACTTTGTGGAAGATATCCAGTTCCAATAAAAGGTTCTCGTCGAATAAGAGAAGGAACAATAAGTGGAGTAAATCCTTTTTTTATAAAATGACCCCAAACAAATTGAATAACTGCACTATACAGTTCAGCTCCTGCATTTTTTAAAAAGTAACCTCGGAAGCCTGCGACTTTCGTACCTCGAACAGTATCGAGCATATCGAGAGACTCCATAAGCTCAACGTGATTTTTAGGAGTGAAAGAAAAAGTTGGTTTTTCTCCCCATAAACGTATTTCTTGATTTTCAGCATCACTTCCTCCTTCTGGTACAGACATGTCTGGAATATTAGGAACCCTCACCATGAGAAGTTGCCACTCCTTCATAACCTCCTTGAGTTTCTCTTCATCTACTTGAAGACCGTCCTTAAGTTTCTTCATGTCTTCTATAAGAGCATTTCTTTCTTCTTGATTTTGACTACTTGATATCTTGAGACTTGCCTCGTTTTGCTCTTGTCTTCTTGATTCAACATTTTTTAAAATCTCTCGACGCTCATCATCTTTTGTAAGGAGTACTTCAACATCAAAATCAATATGCTTTTTACGAGCAGCTTCTTTGATAAGGTCTTTATTGTCTCTAATGAACTTAATATCCAACATAATGTGTATTTTATAGTACCAGAAATGATACACTATACCAATATGAGGCATAACCTCGAGGAGATTTCTAAATCTGAATTTCCTGAACTACTGAAACAAATTCCAGACCCACCAAAACGACTTTGGTATACAGGAGAAAAACCTGTAGATGGAAATATATTACTGTGTGTTGTTGGTTCACGTTCATACAGCCCATATGGAAAAGAGGTCTGCGAAACTCTCATATCAGAATTACGCGGACAGCCGATAACAATAATTTCTGGTCTAGCACTCGGCATAGATAGCATTGCCCACACAAGCGCTCTTTCGGCAGGGCTACAAACTATTGCAGTACCCGGCTCTGGTCTTAATTCAAATGTGCTTTACCCACGAAGTAATTTAGGACTAGCCCGAAACATACTCGAGTCTGGAGGAGGACTTATCTCAGAGTTTGAACCAAATTTTAAAGCAACCCCTTGGAGCTTCCCGCAACGAAATAGAATTATGGCAGGTATGTCACAGGCAATACTTGTTATAGAAGCTGGTATTAAATCTGGGACACTCATCACTGCGCGACTTGCAAGTGATTATAATAGAGAAGTACTCACTGTCCCTGGATCGATTTTTTCAAAACAATCAGAAGGGCCACATCAACTTATTCGTCTCGGTGCAACACCTATTAGAAAAGTTGAAGATATTTTAGAAGCGTTACACCTTGAAGTACCTCAAGAACGTATAAAAGAAGCCGTATACAAAGACTGTTCTCCAGAAGAAATTAAAATGCTCACCCTGCTCGAACATCCATGCGAACGAGATGGCTTACTCAAAAAAAGTGGTCTAACTATATCGGAAATAAATTCCCTACTTGCCATCCTTGAACTTAAAGGTCTTATTCGTGAATTTATGGGAGAAATCCACAGGCTTTAGAGGAACATTGGGTTATACTGTATTTTAGAACTGCACACTTTTTTAGGAGTCTTTAATGCCCGACGTCAAAGTACCGTTTAATCTCACGTCACCACCTAATGGAGGACCTCGAGAGCCGTATTCACCGCCACAAGAACCTGATCCGAATCGTCGGACTCAACCAACAAACAGTAAAGACTTACCACTCTTTACTGGAGATGAAGGAGGTGCAAAAACATAAGATTCGACCGCACAACATCTACACAAATCCATCGCACCACGGTGGATTTTTTATTTTCACTCATTTGCCAAAAAAATGGTTCTAGTATATTACTTAGTACTATTATGAATCCCGTTAGAAACCGCAGTCACGGTTCGAGCGGAACATATATGGTGTAGAATTAGTTTTTGTAAAATTGTTTATTACATAATTTATTACAGGAAGCTTCTGGCGACCTGTAAAAAAACGGGATGAAATTATTAATCGTTGAATCACCAGCAAAAGCAAAGACAATTTCAAAATACGTCGGAAGCGATTACAGAGTAGTCGCGTCTGTTGGGCATGTTCGTGATTTACCTAAAAGTAATAAAAAGGCTGTAGATATAGACAAGGGTTTCAAACCTCACTACGAAATATCGAAAGGAAAAGAAAAAGTTGTTGATGAAATACAAAGTCTGGCAAAGAAAGCTTCTGAAGTCATCCTTGCAACTGACCCTGATCGAGAAGGTGAAGCTATCGCTTGGCACATAGCTGAAGCAACTAATTTAAAAAAACCAAAAAGAGTTGTTTTTCATGAAATCACAAAAGACGCAGTTCTTGAAGCACTTAAACATCCGCGCTCAATTGATCAAAACCTCAGACGTGCTCAAGAGGCACGCCGTGTGCTTGATCGGCTCGTTGGATATGATCTCTCTGGTCTCATTTGGAAAAAAGTTCGATACGGACTTTCAGCTGGACGGGTTCAATCCCCCGCTCTCCGTATCATCATGGAACGTGAGCGTGAAATCCGAGCTTTCAATCCTGAAACATTCTGGAATCTTACTGCACAAACTGAAACCCTCAAAAAAGAAGTTATTCTTTTTACTTGTGAAGAAGAGCCTCGAGATAAAAAAGAAGTTGATCGCATTGTAGAAAATGGAAATTCAAAAGAATGGAAAATTGTTGATGTAAAAGAAACCGAAGTAGGCAGGAGTCCTCGAGCACCTTTTATAACCTCCACAATTCAACAATCAGCTTCAAGTAGACTTGGTTTTTCTCCATCACGAACTATGTCTGCAGCACAAAAACTCTATGAGGCAGGACATATTACGTATATGCGTACAGACAGTACTAATATAAGTAAGGTAGCAGAAGCACAAATTTTTTCACTTATTGAAAAAAAATATGGCAAGGAATACCTCTCTCCTCGTACCTATGCCAAGAAAAGTAAAAATGCTCAAGAGGCTCATGAAGCAATCAGACCAACTCATTTTGAAAAAGAATCCGCAGGATTAACTGATGATCAAAAAAGACTCTATGAACTTATTTGGCAAAGAACTGTTAGCTCTCAAATGACGGCTGCAAAAATATTGCGTACAAAAATTTCTGCAAATGTTTCTGATAATTCTATTCCGAACTTCTCTGTTAATGGTTCGCGAATTTTATTCGATGGATGGCTCAAAGCAGACGTACCTGCGCGAAATGAAGATGTTAATCTACCTGAAGCAAATATAGGTGACAACTTGAAACTCCTTGAACTCAAAACCGAAGAAAGACAAACAGCACCACCAAACAGATACTCAGAAGCAGGTCTTGTTAAAGAACTTGAAAAAAGAGGCATAGGCAGACCTTCTACCTATGCTTCTATTATCCGTACACTTGAAGAGAGAGGTTATACCGAAAAAGAAGGACGAAGTCTAAAACCTACTGACACAGGAGATGTTGTAAGTACTTTCCTAGAGCATAATTTCATGGAATACATCAATGATACATTCACTGCAGAAATGGAAGACAAACTCGATGAAATCGCTATTGGTAAACGTGAGTACGAAGAAACACTGGAGAAATTCTACAAGCCATTTCTTAAGGATGTAAAAGCCAAAGAGAAAACAGCCAAGATAACTAATATGGGTGATGCTCCAGAGGAATTCAAATGTCCTCTCTGCAACAAAGATATGGTTTGGAAACTTGGACGTGGTGGTAAGTTTATGAGTTGTAACAACTTCCCAGACTGTCTTGGTGCAAGAACAAATGAAGGAAAAGTAATAGAGGATGCGAAACCGATCGGTACTGATCCTGAAACAAAATTACCTATTTTTGTACTCGATGGACGATTTGGGCCTTATGTACAACTTGGAGAGAAAACTAAAGAAAATAAGAAGCCTCGTAAAGCAAGTATTCCAAAAGAAATTATTCCAACAGAAGTTACTATTGCTGTAGCGCAAAAACTTTTGAGCTTACCTAAAGTGCTCGGTAATCATCCTGTGACGGGCGAACCAATTACTGCAAACATTGGCCGCTTTGGACCATACGTTGTACACCAGAAAGATTTCCGCTCACTCAAAACTGATGATGTGTACGCAATCGAACTTCCCCGCGCTTTAGAAATTTTTGCCGAAGAAAAGAAAACCCGACGCGGGAGAACAAAGAAAACTGCGTAGTATTGACTTTTTAAAGTATATTTGTATAATATATTATATATCAATACCAAACGTTTGGTATTATAAGTTCTTCATAGACACAGGAGGTTTGCATGCATTTGTCAGTAGCCATCAAGTCGTTAGTAACAACAACTTTAATTCTGATTTTTGCTTTTATGTTTTTTTTAGGAGCGCAGTCATGCCAGGAAAACATCCAAAAAATAAATACTGAATTAGACGAGCAACTTTACTCCTTCAAACAACTGCCTTATCAACCTGGGGTTTTTATAACAGACCTAAACTCATCAGGTCTAAACATTAAACTTCCTGAGTTTCTCAAAAAAAACTTGAGAAAATTGATTAAGGTTGAAGCTTTAGGAGAAGGAAGGGGGTTCTTGATTTATACCGAACCTGCCTCAGAAGTATCTCAAAAAATTGAGATTGAGAAGGAATGAATTAAGACCAATACAGAACCCACGCACTTCGTGCGCGGGTTCTTTCTTTTTACAAACTAAAATTTTTAACCGAATATAATTCCTCATCATCTTCTACTTTCTCTTCTTTTGAACGGTCGTCTATTGGTGCGCTACGTATTTCTTCAGGAGTTTCTTCTAGTGCATCAGGAAGCACATCTTCTTTTTTATTTTTATGAATCAAGTCGAGAATACTACGCAAATCATCATTAGAGAAGAAATCAATTACAACCTTACCTCCTTTTTCCCTTTTCTCAATTTGTACCCGTGTTCCTAATTTTTCAGTTAACTGTTCTTCAAGTTCAACCATCTCTGGATCAAACATCCGATCTTTCTTTTTAACTTTATCGTAAGCAATACGTCGTGCAATAGCTTCTGCTTCACGTACAGTTAGACGCTTCAATATTATTTCTTTAAATAATGTTTGTTGCTCTTCTGGTCTATCGCCAAGCATTAAAAGTGGTCTTGTGTGACCTTCGGTAATTTTACCCTGATTAAGACCTTCGAGAATATCATCTGGTAAACCTAAAATACGAACAGAGTTTGTTACATACTCGCGACTCTTACCAATCTTTTGAGCAATAGTTATGTGCTTAAAACCAAACTCATCAATAAGTCTTTGAAAAGCTCGTGCACGATCAACAGAGTTCAAATCTTCTCGTTGAACATTTTCAATAATTGCTAACTCAAGCTTCATTAAATCATTATCCTCACCAGTCTTAATGAGTACTGGAACTTGTGAAAGACCTGCAATTTTTGAAGCACGTAAACGTCGTTCTCCAGCAATGAGTTCATACTCAACAGCGAGACCTCCTTCTGGTTTTTCAATCTCTTTACGAGTAACTACAAGCGCCTGAAGAACACCATATTGACGAATAGAATCAGCAAGACTTTCTAGTTCTGGCTGACTAAATTCTCGGCGAGGTTGATATGGATTTGGCTTTATTTTTTCAAGCTCAACCCAAAATATTGAATCTTTGTAAAATTGTGACACGTTGGAAAATAAAAATTAAACCTGTCTGCCGACGAGGCAGAAGGAAAGGATTAAAAAATCTTTGATTAAATTTTAACATACTAAAGAGGACTTACAACAGAAGGGTTTTTATGGTAACTTGTAGGCTAATTGCCCAGGTGGCGGAATTGGTAGACGCGCACGACTCAAAATCGTGTAGAGCAATCTGTGAGAGTTCAATTCTCTCCCTGGGCACAATGAAAAAAGTTGTCGTTATAGCTGGTCCTACATCATCAGGTAAAAGTGACCTGGCGGTTTTGTTAGCGCAAAAATATAATGGAGAAATTATTTCTGCCGATTCAAGACAAGTCTATACAGGACTTGATATAGGAAGTGGAAAAATTACAAAAAAAGAAATGAGAGGTATCCCCCATCACCTTCTTGATGTTGCCAATCCAAAAAGAAAATTCACCGTAACTCAATATAAAAAGTTAGTAGAAAAAACCCTGCGAGATGTTCTAAAAAGAAATAAATTACCTATCATTGTTGGCGGCACAGGTTTTTATATTCAAGCTATTGTTGATGGTATTGAAATACCACAGGTAAAGCCTGACAAGGTTCTTAGAAAAAAACTTGAGAAAAAATCAACTGAGGAGCTGGCAGATATATTACAAAAATTAGACATCCATAGATTTAAAACTATTGATATAAAAAATCCACACCGCCTTATACGCGCCATTGAAATAGCAACGCATCTAGGTGAAGTTCCAGTAGTGACATACAACCCTCTTCCTTACACCTTTCTTCAAATTGGATTACTGGTGGACAAAAAAAAGCTTCAAGAAAAAATCCATACTCGACTTATCGAGCGTGTTAAAAAAGGCATGGTAGATGAAGCTAAAACACTACAAAAACAAGGGCTCTCATTTAAACGAATGGTTGAACTTGGTCTTGAATATAAATATCTAGCACTCTATCTTCAAGAAAAAATAACGAAGGAAGAATTTTTTATGCAATTAGAAACAGCTATAAGACAGTACTCAAAAAGACAAATGACGTGGCTTAAGAAAGATCAAAGAATCAAGTGGTTTGATGCAAAAAAAATAAAATATATTGAAAAAGAAGTTACGGCATTTCTATCTAGTTCGAAAGAGTAAAAATACCTTGTTGTATTTCTTTTTTTAAAGTTGATGAACTTCGATCTGAAAGACTCATAAGAAAATTATCTCGGGTATTACCTTCCATAAGAGATGGCTGACTGCGAGGACTTATAACTGGAAACAATTCATATGTAATCTGTTCATTCTTAAGTAAAACTTTTACCAAAAGACCTTCTTTTACATCCTTCGAAAAATACTGATCAAAAATAAAATTCCCTAAAGAATAAAATATAGGTTTGTTTTTATATAATTCAACTTCCTGTACAACATGCGGATGATGCCCGAAAACAACATCTGCACCGGTATCAATAAACATTCGCGCCAACTCCTTCTGACTCTTATTCGAACTAGTTTCATACTCATCACCCCAATGAATAATAACTGCTAGGAAATCAGAGTTATCGGATTCTTTTTTAATCAACTCTTCGTACTGTTTTTCCTCAAATTTCCATGTAGCATTAAGTCCAATGAACACAAACCCCTTGTCAGCTACAGTTTTTCTTAAAACACTTATTTCACCAACTTGCACCGGATGCCCAAAATATTCAATATCAGAACCTCTAAGATAGTTTTGAGTTTCAATAAAACCCTTATCTTTTTGATCTAAAGTATGATTATTTGCCAAAGAAACTAAAGATATGTTATTTTCTTTTAAAATTCTGACAGTGGTTGATGCAAAAGAAAAACCGAAACCAAATGAAGGAGTTGGGGTATGGTTTGAAACAATTGGACCTTCAAGATTTCCAACAACGAAGTCTGTAGATTTCAAAAAATCTTTAACACCTCCAAAGGGATACCCCTCTCCATTTCCATCGATCAAAACCTCGACAAAACGGCCAAGCATAATATCTCCCGTAACAATAAAATCTACTTTTTGACTTAGTTCTCTTTCTGGTAATTTTCCTCCCTCAAATCTAATACTCTCTTGATTAAAGATAAAAAAACCTACAAACAAAGCAAAGATGACACTGTAAAGAGTTTTGCGAAACATTATGCGGGTCCACCAGGACTCGAACCTGGAACTTCTCTTTTGGAGAGAGACATTTTACCATTGAAACTATAGACCCATATATACACGTGCTATTGCATTTAATTCTTGCGCCATACGTGCATTATAATAGCGAATACTAACACAACCCTGATAATTTTTCCTTATATTTTTGGCGCCATTTTTCTTGAAATAAGGCTTTATAAACTGAGATGTAGCTATACCTGTTACATGAGACCAGAACCTAATTTGTTTCTCCTTATTATGATATTCATGTAAATGAACACACACTCTTAGCTTATCTTCGACAATAGTAAAGTTGTTTCTTAATAAACGTAAAAAAGTTTTTACTAAATTTGGATCAGAATTTGTAAATGCAAGAATAGAATCTTCTTTAACCCCCTCACACCAATAAATTAATGCACATACTATTTTTTCCCAATTACTATCGTGATTTATCTGATCTAAAATTTTTTTAGCCTTATTCAAAGATTCATTTAATCTTTTGAGTTTTTTATTAATAAGAACACTTTGTGCTTTTTGCTGGCCATTATCTTTTAATTCTTGAATTCTTTTATTTGCAATATCCGACAAAACAATACCCCTGACCCAAACAGAAGTCGACGCTTTGGAAACTGACAAAATATCGCTAATTTCTTTAATTGAGTATCCTTTCGCACGAAGTGTTTTTGCTTTTTCCCTTTCTTTTATTTTCATTAAAAAATTTTATGAACCCTTAATATAAGTCACATAAACATTATAATACACAATAATATTTTATAAAAAGGTTCGTAAAGAAAAAGCCCAGGGCAACCTGAGCTTTTTTCTATTTCTTTGATTCTTTGAAGATAACTCGCTTACGGAGCTTTTTACTATATTTTTTGAGCTCTATTTTACGCTCAACCTTACGCTTATTCTTGCGGGTATAGTAAACTTCACCTGTTTTGTTGTGTCTTAAAATAATAAGATTGTCCTGTGACATGATTGTTATTTATGTTTTAGAACCATAAGAATACTTGAAAAGATATCAAAAATCAAGTCTTATACGTATATCTTCTTTATGAGAGGATTAAGACGTGTCATAACCTCATAACTACTAGTATCAATAAGAGACGCTATATCCTGCAAAAAAATCTCTTCACTTCCACTCTTGCCAATAAGAACAGCTTCATTTAAAACCTCAACAGGGTCAATACCTGTAAGGTCGATAGCAATCATATCCATAGAAACTCGTCCGAGAACCTTAGTTCTTTCTCCATTTACCAATACATTTCCCTTACTTGAAAGACCCCTATCAAAACCGTGCCAATACCCAATTGGAACAATACCAACTACAGTGTCTCGAGTAAATTCTTCAGTTAATCCATAACCGATCTTATCTCCTTGAGGAACTTTTTTTATCTCACTTATAATTGCCTTCCATGACAAAACTGGCTTGAGAATAATAGTTTGAGAAAATCTTTCTCGTAACTCTTCTGAAGGCCACACCCCATAAAGCCCCGCTCCAACACGAACCATATCAAAATGCGCCTCGGGCAAACCTATTACTCCTGACGTTGCTCCTATATGCGTCATAAAAGAAAACCCTGCTTGTGTAAAAATTTCTTTCCAAACCAAAAGGCGTTTGACTTGGATTTCAGTGAAGAGTATTTGTTGAGGATCGTCTGCCGAAGCCAAATGACTAAACAACCCGACCACTTCAACCTTAGAAGATATTTCTTTAAGAAGTACAACAAGCTTGTCACTATACTCTTCCAGAAAGCCCTGCCTATGCATTCCTGTATCTACCTTAATGTGAATTTTTATCTTTTGTTGTACATCTAGATTTTTAATAAATTCAAGTGTCTCAAACTGAGAAACGGTCAGGGCAATATTATCTTGACTTGCTTCAATAATCTTTTCAGGCAAGGTGTACCCAAGAACAAGAATTGGTTTTTCTAAACCTTCTTTTCTAAGTCGGAGAGCTTCCGAAACAGAATCAACAGCGAACATGTCTACACCAAGCACCTCAAGTTCTCGAGCAAAATCAATAAAACCATGCCCGTAGGCATTAGACTTCACCACCCCACACAGTTTTGTACTTTGTGGAATAAGCGAACGAAACTGTTCGTAGTTATGTTTAACAGCAGACCTATCGATCTCTATCCATGTTCTAAAGCCCTGAATGTCTCTTTTCATATCTACATAGTACAACAAAAAGAAAAACCCCTTAAGGGTTTCTTCTTGTGCGTAGGGAAGGAGTTTTGATCCTTACAGGATCAGTACACCTGTTCTGTTTTTAATTCACAAACTCTTAAAAACTATCACAGGTTTTCAAATCCTTACGAAAGTCGTCCCACGACTTTCTCCCTAGCCAAAAAGAAAAACCCCTTAAGGGTTTCTTCTTGTGCGTAGGGAAGGATTTGAACCTTCGTAGCCCATAGGGCGACAGATTTACAGTCTGTTGCGATTGACCGCTCCGCCACCTACGCATACATAAGACATTACTGCCTTATGATACATGCTACAAGTTTTTATTAATTTAGCAACCGAATCTCTTGGGACAATTGACTCTCTCATCAAACTTCCCTTTCTGCCTTTCTTTACATCAAAGACAAGAAAAGGATCTTTCTAGTAAAGGTCAAGATCAATTGTTTTTTTTAAATACCTCTCACTATAATCCTTAAAAACGGCTAAACTATTTGCAATAGCTTCGTCCATATTAAAATATTTATAAGAAGCAAGTCTCCCTAAAAATATAGTCTTTGTATTACTAAGTGTTTTTTCTTTATATTTTTCATATAATTCTCTATTCTTTTGATTTGGAACAGGGTAATACGGCTCCCCAACATCAGTAGTATATTCTTTAGAAAAAATAGTATGGTCACTTTTTTGATTAAGAAAATACTTATACTCAACAATTCGAGTAAATTTTTCTTCAGATGTTGTGTAATTTATTACTGAATTTTCTTGATAATACTTTGTATTGTTTAGTATTTCAAATTTAAAATCTATACTTCTATAGTCCAACTTAGGTAACCCGAGGTCCGCATAATAACTATCAATTGGTCCTGTATAGAATACAGGAGAAAGACTATGTGCACCTTGCTTAGTTTTGTATACATTAAAATCTGTATTATATAGAACACAAATATTAGAACGGCTAATCATATTACTAATAAATTTAGTATAACCATCTACAGGTAGTGCTTGATATTTATCTCTAAAGTACCCCTCAGAATCGTCATACCTAATAAATAGTCTTTGTAAAACAGAAACATCTAGTTCATTTGGATATTTATCCCATTGTTTTTTTGTATACTCTCTTATTATCTTTTCATAAAGCTCCCTTCCAAACTTTCCCAAACAATATTCCTCACTATTTTTTGGATCGGTAATTGTTTTGTCTCGAACAGAATCCAAATACTCTATCATTTCTTCTTTGGTTTTTATGTTTTTATTACATAGAATATTTATCGTTGAAACATTAATAGGAACTGGAAATATTTTACCCTGAGTTTTGCCATACACTCGATGATGGTATGACTCCCATTTGGAAAACTTGTTTACATAACTCCACACTTCATCATTATTTGTATGGAAAATATGAGCACCATATTTTCCAACACGAATACCTGTTTTTTCATCAACATAGTCGTAACAATTTCCACCAACATGATCGCGTTTTTCTACAATAAGAATTTTAGATTTGGGTAGAAGAGAACTTAGTCTTTCGGCTATAACAGACCCAGATAATCCAGAACCGGCAATTATAAAATCTGGATTAAAGATTATTTCTTTTTTATGCAAATTAAATATATAATACCAAGACCTTTCAAAAAAATGACCGACCTCAGGGTTAAGTTCTGTTAATTGCTTTCGTAAATTAATATAAAACTCTATTGGTCTCGATAATATTGCTTCTTTTTCTATATTAAAAATCGCTCCGTAACGCACATAATAACCCTGCTTAGAGATGAAGTAATCAAAATCCTTTTCTATATACTTTTTTATCCATTGATCTAAACTAAAATTATCTTTATTTTTAACAATAGACCCCCTCCAACCACCAATTCTGAAATCTGGAAAATAACTAACCTCATAAAAATAAACTGACTTGCTTATAATTACATCGAGATTAATAACATGATCATGGTAACTACCTTGGGTAAATATAATATTTTCAGATAAATCATGATAGTTTTCAATAATATGTGTAAGATATGTATGTGATTCTCTTCCTGTATTAGGTAGATCAATATTTATATATTGATCTTTTTTATATGATAAACCACCTTTATTATAAATAAAAAAC
>Ga0163148_10003565_pt1 | contig 17033 bp, 7 predicted proteins | sample OliLakLV19MP7P2_FD_148606 | JGI IMG/M metagenome (GOLD analysis project Ga0163148, IMG submission 148606) | Freshwater microbial mat bacterial communities from Lake Vanda, McMurdo Dry Valleys, Antarctica- Oligotrophic Lake LV.19.MP7.P2 | ecosystem: Environmental > Aquatic > Freshwater > Lake >...
GTACAGTACTGTATGGTACAGTCCTTCGCTTCAGTCTGTGATGCCGGAGCCGCGACAACAGCGCGCTGCGTGCAGAAGGCGAAATCGTTTTCACAATCCTCCCTCGCTCGAAAGCAAGCACGCATGCCTCCGACATCGCAAGCAGCGTTGAAATGTCTGTACTAGCTAGCTAGTGCTGTATTGACAGGAGGCTTGAACCTGTACTACATGTTGTACAGTAGGACCATAACAACAACAACAATAACCAAACACGGAGCTTCTCATGAGCCCTGTAGATGTCATTATAGAAGCTGTATAGCACCTGTTCCAACTATAACGCACGAGAGAGTGGGAGGAAGGAACGAAGGAAACGTGTAGGCGCTACTACTAGCTAGCTAGTTAGGTGGTTGGTGAAGAGTAGTGTTGGAAAAAGAAGTTGACAACGGATCCGATTCGTTTTCTCGAGCCGCGGGAGAAGACCTCTGCTACTACTGGATTGCCTCTGCTTGACTTCCTATCGGTATCCATACGCAGTGCTTTGAAGAGTCACTCAATAGAAGACTCTGCTCTACAAGTCAAGCTATCACGGAAACATCGCAGCTTGTGAAATTCGATGTCCCTTTGCTGTACCTCCAGAGCGTCCAGTCTTTTGAACATCCAACTTCAGTAAGAATAGCCACCTGTTCCCAGAGTGCTCTTCCCTGTAAGCACTAGTGATAAAGCTTGCTTGCGACTCATCCAACAGTGAACTACAGCAGCGGTAGAAGAAGAAAAGAGCTGCTTTATTTACCATTCATAAATTCTTAGCAGCACCATGCCCAACTTTCTCGAAAAGGGATTTTCCAAACGGCATGGCACTTGGAATGGATCTTCCTCCAAGCGAAGCAGTTCTTGGAAGGCGGCCCAACATGATAGTAAAGACGGAAGCTACAACAGTGACGATTTCTACAACTTTAACAACAACAACAACCTCAATGGCAGTTTCAACAATCACAACCACAACAACAACAGTAATGTGAATGCCAGTGGCGAGCTTCTTCATCCCGCCGATAGGAGTAGTGTACCCATTGTCCGCAAGAGCAAAAAGGCGTGGAAACGACACGTCCAGGCCAAGCGCGAAGCCAAAGTGGTCCAAAAAAGTGCGGGACACGTCGACAAGATCGTCGCCGAATTGACGGACGGAAAGCCCTTTTTGCTGTCGGCTCCCAATCAACCCATTGCCAAATTTCATCGGAGCGAAATCGTGGTGGGAAACATGCTAGGCCGGGGTGTCTTTGCGCGTGTTTATGAAATCAAAGATTTTGATTTGCATGGGGAAGAAGAGGAAGAAGAGTACTATGAACAACAACAACAGATGCTGCAGCAGCAGCAACAACAGAGGTACAATTTTGACTTGGAACTGGTCGATGAAGAGGGTGAAGACGAGGAAGACAAGAATTCGTCGACCATGACACCCATCCTTCCAAGAAATCTCAATGTGATTGCGGAAAGTGCAAGCGGCGAGGATGATCCATCATCATCACTGCTACACGAAGTGGGGCACCAATCATCACAGCAGGAACAGCAACAGCAACAACAGCAAATGATAGACGATCTCATTCATAGTCATGGGAATGCCATTACAGATGGGGGTGATACTATCGATCATAGCGACAATAATCAGGGGAGTCATGGGGATCACTCGTCAGCGGAAGGGACGTCCTCTACTGCTCCACCGACCAGTAGCCCACCACCAACACCACCGTTAACCCCTGCCGACCACCACGCGGATAACATGCATCCCTCTCTTTTGGTCGCCTCCACCTCATCCACCTCCGCCTCCACGACCGCCACCTCGGCTGCGGCTTCGGCGTTGCCCGATGCCCCCTTTTCCAACAGCGTCGTCCGAAGCAACCACCACAACAACTCCATCCTCCACCATAGACCCTTTGACCCCTTCCGAGAGAGTGCTGCTTCTACCGTCGCGGCCGCGAACCGAAATTCCATGCTGGGAGACACCAAGTTTCGACATTTAATGTCCCAGAGTCAGATGCAACGTCACGATCAGTCCCACTTGCGGTTGCGGGCGCGGGATCTGATTCGCAGCGGAGAAACCAAATACGCCTTGAAACACTTGACCAAAACACTCTTGCGGAATCCCAAAGATTTTTATTTAGCCGCCGCAGCCTTGGTCATTGAAGCCAAGTATCTTTCCAAACTCAATCATCCCAACATTGTCAAAGTCACAGGACTGGCCGTCAGTGGTGGTGGTACGGCCATGCACAACCTAATGGGCAATTCCAGTGTCAATGCAGCATCGCCTCCTCGTGGTGGCAGAACCTTTGGCGCAAGCGTCGCCGTGGACTATGCAAGACGACAGGCCGAGGAGGAGGAAGATGATGAAAACGAAGATGGCGGTCACTTTGATAGTTATTTTTTGATCTCGGAACGACTAACGGATACGCTGGATCGACGTATACGACAATGGAAACGAGAGGAACCCATTCACAAGAAATTGTCCGAGCTATCGTCGGATCAAAAAATTGCGACCTGGAAGCAAATGATGCGGAAAACCAGTTATGCCCTTCAATTGTCCAATGCACTGGGCTATTTGCACGAACGAAAGCTCATTTTCAGAGATCTCAAACCGCAAAATATTGGCTTCACGGGGGACAACCAAACGATTTGCATCTTCAACTTTGGTCTCTGTCGCGAATTGGACCCTGTGACGGGAACGGCTTGCGAAGACGACGTGACGGCCATGTACGGTGCGCAGAGCTGGAAGTATACCGCCGTAGAATGCTTCCCTCAGCCCATTACACATTCGCCGGTAGATTTTTTGGCACAATCGACCAATTTTTTGAGCCATGCAAGTTCTAGATCCATAGGGCTGGAGTCCTTGTCCTTGTCTGGCAGTCTACGTGGGCTTGCCAAGGGTAGAAAACGTGGAAAGATTGATGATCATACACTCAAGGAGTTGGAACGGGAGTTGCAGCAGGTTCACGATAAGTTAACGGATGGACACGCAGGAACCAACAGCGAGCCTTCTTCGGTCGCTTCCTCGCAACCTTTGTTGGTAGATGCAACCCCACACATGGTTGCAAACGGTAGGCGGCGAAGGTCAAATCTGGACGACCGATTCTTCCACCCACCATACAACGAAAAGGTCGACGTCTATAGTTGGGCAATGGTGTACTATGAAATGTTAACGCTAAGCCCACCGTTTTCCGGAATGACGCCAAAGCAGCACTTGCGCAAGGTCGCGGGCCAAAAGGGGGGATTTCGCCCGGGTGTGTACCAATTTGATTTGACGCCGTCCATGATTTCTTTGCTGCAACGTGCTTGGGATCAAGACCCCAGCAAACGTCCCGCCATCGAGAGTGTGGGACGAAATTTGCAACTGATTCTGCGTGAATTGGAAGCTTTGATCAAAGACGAGCAGAAGTCCATGATTAAATCGTCCACTGGCGGTTGGGAAGGGGCACTGGCGCTGAATAATGACAGAGCGGCTAAACGCGCAAAGAAGAAGGAGGAGAAGTTGCGAAGAACGATGGAACGTCAACAAAAGAAGGAACGTTCTCAATCTGGAATCGGTACACGCTTGGGCGCGGTTGTTAGAGGCGGCGCAAAATTTAGCAGTCTCTTCGCCGGCCACCACAATCAATATCGTCACGGGGACGTCGCGGAAAGCGCATTGCCGCCAGCTTCAGGCGTCATCTCGGCAGACCTATCCGCTCCAACTCCTGGCAGTGCAGCAGCATCCACGCCTCCCCAAAAGAGTGGAGCAAGGGAATCCGAAATCAGCAAATCCGAGATTGACTTGGCTGCGTTGGAATATGAAGTCTGGAGTGACGACGAGGACTCGTCGTCAGTGTCTGCGTCCCGCTCAGAAGGCGATTCTCATTCGGCGTCTTCCCTGACTGAATACTTGGCCGATAATGAAGTTGTTATCATTCCCCCGGTGCCCGAAGAAACCGTTGCGCCAACTCCACCAGGATGGGATAAGGACGACCACTCAGCTGGAGCTGAAAGTGATGATGAAGGTCATTCCGAAGTTGGAGATGCCATATCTGCTCTTCGTGGCAGGAAAAAGGATGGGCGGGCAGCTACAATTAGGAGTGAGCGCGATGCAAATGGTTCTCATGCTGGTACGGCTCGTGGTGCTCCCGGAGCCGGCGCACGCACGAGGCGAAAGACGAAAGCCGAATCGATGAAGTCCCGCCGCAATCTAAATATATTGAGTTCCTTGTCGATGAAACGCCGTAGCACAAGTCGCATGTCCCGGCGAACCATGCGCCTCTCCAAAGTGAGCGTTTGGATGATGCGACGCGATGTCCAAGTCTTTTTGGTTTTGTTTTCCATCGTCCTATCCATTTGGACCGGTCGGTCGACCTTGGCATGGTATAAGTGGCGTCAAGCCCAATGGATTGGCATCGATCTGGACGAATTGGGCTACGAATATTCTGACAACAACTCGCAAGCGATTCGGGAGGTTCTTTACAATGCCATGACGGAGCATTGCCGTTATGAAGATCCACCTTCTTTCGATCCCAGCGTGCCGATGCTGTTCCAGGGTGGTGCTACGTCCCCCGTCGACCTCGACTGCATGGAAAGCCTGCAGGAGGTGCTGGAGGACAAGGTGGCCCGAGTTACCGGTAGTGATAGAAACAAGAAGAATGAAAACCAATGTGGTTTCTTGAACATAAAACTATTTGAGGCGCCACCCCGACGAAAGAAGCGAAAATGGAGGCGAAAGAAGACCTGGAAGTTCTTTGAATCGAAGAACACCGATTACGAAATTAGCAGTGAATCAGCGCCCCCATCAACTTCCATGAAATCGGATGACTCTGTTGCAGTAGATCGCGACGATCCTGATGCCGTTGCGACCAACTTGAACCAAGAAAAGCTGGACAGCAGGAATGGCGTTGTCACCAGTAACGACGAGCAAGGCGCAGAAGAGGTAACGGAAAGAAAACAACATACTACTACTACTACTGTCGCTGTTGCACCAACTATGGCAACGGCATCCGCGATGATATCGTCAGTCTTGGCGCCTATTATTGCAACCGAACCATCCGTTGCTGACCATGCCGGTGGCAATGACGACACGAACAGTGGCAAAGGCAACTGAAGGGGCAGAACCAAAACAATAAGGCTAATGTTGGCATCTTCCCATTCATTGAATGGCCCAATGACAACAATAACCTGACCGTCACGGGGACTGCATCCTATTATGGCACCGGCTCCACTTGAAAACTTACACTACCACGCACGGCTCTAATGTTTGTTCACAATGGATAATTTCAATTTTCTCTACTGTGTCCAGTTGGGTTTTATTTATTTTTGGATGTTTTGTAAACTAATGATTGGTAATAGATCTGCTTAAATTTATTCTTGGAAACTGATGATGCTACTAGTACAGGATGCTGATTGATGTAGGTAATGAAGGGGCATGGGTGCGACATAAAACAAGACCGGTGAGGCAAGGACAAACAGTTGGTGGTCATGACTGACTCAAGGCTTAAGGCAGTTCCCCACGAAGCTGCATGGCAGCACACCTAACAAGGAATTCGGAATTTGTCATCGCCAATGTAAAACACTGACAAACGGTCAATAGCAAATCAGCACAGTTGACACACATGTCTTTTGGTCTCGGGAGACAGGCGAGCTTCAGAAATTAAAGAAATGAGGCATCGGCGATTGTTGATCAGATTTGACATGTGCTTTTGTCCATGTCACAATGATGCCACAACAACAAAAGATTCAGTCGTGTCTGCCAACACAAGACCTGATAGAAGCAATCGATGGGCAGCCAACAGCACCATGGAATCAAGAAAGCTGTCACACAAGGAATCCGATTGGAACACATCAGGAACTGCCCTTCGAAACACACAAACTGGACACAGTTGTCCTGCTTTGAATGGGAAGGGAAGTGTGGAAGAAAGCAGCTCCGATGATGAGGAGGATGCTGCTCTGGATGGAAGTGATGATGAGGAAGAATGCGCACCCAATTCATCTGACACAGATGACAGCAATTTAGAAGCAAAATGATCTGGCACCAGAGATTGCGTGAAACCTCCTGTCACGCGAGCCATGTTGGAGGTTGATTCTTTGATGAAAGTGATCTGCGAATTGAGCAAATGCCCGGACTGCAGCGGTCCTGTTGATGTTGAAATGAAGACCACATGTGTTGCTTCACATGTCAAAGCAGCATGCTTGAACATTGAGTGTGGTTGCATCCTCCACAGCGATCCTCTCGCGCACACGACAACACACGAAAAGAGCAATCACGATTGCAACAGGACCACGGATTGTGCTGTCAACAAAGAGCAATGACAATTGCAACAGGACCACGGATTGTGCTGTCAACGTCCTGCATGTTCTTGGCATGATTTGTGATGGAAATGGATGCAGTGAAGCAGCCAAAATGCTTGGTCTTTTGGGTTTGCCAAATGATGAAACAATGGAGGGCAGGTCTTTTCACACAATTGAGGAATGCATCGGTCGCATCATTTGCGAACTGACAGACGAGATGCTCCTCAAGAATCTCACAGAGGAAGCACATCTGTCAATGGACAATCAGAGTGATTTTGACACTTGGAAGAGATTGATTGACCCCACCACAGCAACAACACCATTGCCCGAAGAACGACATCCGAGAATCAATTGTTGCAGTGACACAGCATGGCAGCAAAAGGGATCCGGGCACACCCACAATTCACCATCGGGCCACTCTTTGATGTTTGGGCACCACACTCGCAAACCACTGCTGTGCCAAGTGAAGAGCAAGCTGCACAATTGCTGCACTGCATTCAAAAAAAGGAACCCTGATGTGGATGTGCCACCACATGACTGTTGCAAGAACCACGATGGGCCGCCTGGACAGATGGAGCCAGATTCGGGCTTGGAACTTGTTGTTTCTTTGTGTGACAAGTTCGAATGTGTTGTCAACCTCCTCTGTTGCGATGATGATTCCTCCGCAAGGGCACATTGCCGATGGAGTGATGAGGTGTTCCTTGCCAACAACCCTCCTGGAACCAAACTGCCACTGGCAAAAAAGAAAGTTGGTGAAGAGAAAGGGGAACTGCAAGGGAAGTTGTCACAGCAGATACCGGAGTGGAGTTGTTCAGTTGCTGTCAGTGGTAGCAGCAGCAGTGTTGCTGTTGACAACGTCACAAGACATTGGGACATTTTGTTTGAATTCAAATGTTGCTGCTGGTAGCCAGCATCATGATTTTGGGACGAGAGTTGACATCAAACGGTTTCAACAAGAAATGGCACTCGTTAAATTAGGGACGAGTGTGCTGCCCTATCTTCGTTGGGAACTACCTTAAGATTTGACACATGCACGTTGGCGTCAATAGAAGACTTCGTAAAAAACCAGGAGCTTCCCGACTGCCGGTCGCTACATCCTTGATGGATCGACTCACTGCACTGTGCCTTCCGCTCTCGCTCTGCCCCCCTCTCAACACGGGTGGGATCTTGCTCCGTGTCCTAAGAGAAAACCCATTGCTAAGTAGCACGAAAAGGACCGTAATCATTGGTCACTGAAAACGCTCAGGGTCGGACCTGACTGGATTCTCCTCGCCCTCTTGCAATGACAGAGGGATCAAGATAAATCCTAGAGTGATATGTTGGGAGCACACCAATCAAAAATTTCGACATCGGAAACGTCTACGATCTACTGGCAAAACGTAAAGCGCGTTCGAACTTTGACGTTGGGCCCAAGGCAATAATAGGTCTGCATAATTATTTACAAGCACCTCTTCCCGTATTTAAAAAACATTGAATATCTCCAGAAAAGAAGGAACGTGACTGTCCATAATTATAACGCGGCCAGGTCAGTGTGACATCATCTAGAACCAATCCGCAACTCGACCATCTGTCTTCCTTGGACGACACTAGTAGTAGACCTTCATGCCACAATTCAGACATCAGAGTAACGCAGAGCCATGACAGTGTGACGCCTCTAATACTACTACTAGATGATTATCGTTTCCGTTTCGGGGATTTCTTGGATGCCTTGTCGGGGTTGGGGAAGAGCCTTCCCAAACTTTCTTGACAGATTTCTCCTTCGTATTTAAATTTCTTCTTTTTCCGAAATAAATGATAGGCATTCAACAAGAGCGCGTCCACTTCTCGGTCCACAAGTCTATCTTTAAAGCCCTCAATTTTGGTCATTTCGGTCCAATACCGAGCCGCGGCACTTTGTGTATGCAAATGGTCCGGAAATTGTTTGGTCACTTGCAAGCAGTACTCCACTACGTCATCTCCAATGGTGGCATCGGTGGAGTCCTCATTGATATTCAAATTGCCCATAATGGACACGGCATCCGCCGAGATGGGAGCATCATCTTGGTATTTTTTGGCACTTGCCAGAATGATCGTAATGCCATCCAAATCCACAATGGGTTGTCCGCTTCGGTCGTCTTGACAAGTCACTTCACACAGGATGGACAAGAGTGTCGCTACTATGGATTTGGAGTCTTGAAATTTCTTGAGACTAAAAATAAGGATGGATAGGCCCTGCAAATCGACAATTTTCTCACAGACTGCTTTTCGTTGCTCCTCGTTCATGCCACTGATGGTGTCCAAATATTTGATGGCCTTTTTGACAGACCTAGGCCTCGATTGATTGTTCAACATTCTTAGGGCAGATGCTGCAGTGGTCATCTCTTCTTCGTCATCGTTGTCGTCATCATTTTGCTCTTCTTGTTCCTCCGGCTCTTGTTTCAACGTGACAGTGTCTACAACGACATCTGGTTCGGGTTCCACGTCACTCGGTATGGTTTCGCCATGCGATAAGGCCATGTCGGGTTCAGCCTCATGAATTTCGCTGCTTCTACTAGCTGTCGACATGACAAGACCGACTCACGTGGAAATTGATGGACGGATGGAGTTCTGCTTTTTGCGTACGGTGCCAAATCAGTGAGCAACACTACTGTGCTTGTAGGCAGTGGTCTCGGCGGTTGTTGTCTCAATAGGTACGTCGTACATGTATCATAATAATGCGAGCCGAAGCTGAGCGCCATGGTGGGTTTCACCAAAAAGTTTGGATCCACCTCTAAACCAAGTTTGTTGTCGCTCCACATCCTCATGTGATGACGTATTATCCGCGCAAAAGCAGTCCCGCAAGCTCGTTGACACGAATGACACCACCCACTATCTTACAATCAATCAATCAATTGAGCATTCCGTGTAATAATTGAGGCGAGGAAGACGATCCAAGGTTTGGTGCACACCCTGCATGCTTAGTATTATAATGCATCAACGGTGCCATACTAATGCCTCGAGCAATTTGGAGGTTTAAAATATCTTTATGATGACATTGTGGAAGACAAAAATCATCGGTGGCTGGATCGCTGTGGCGTGTGCTGTAGGATCCGACGCCTTTGCCTTATTACCTGCTCCTACGGCATACAATTTCAGAAGCAAAAGCGTACAATTATTGCACATGGCCTTGACACCAGTGGGTCCCTTTTGTCCCTTTCGAAGTGAGGCTGTCCAAAACATCGACCCGCACATGGACGAATTTTACAAGGGTGGATCGGCTACGGATTGGGACCTTCCCACAGAAATGCAACGCGTTGGAAAAGAAATGCAAATGGGCGTGACGCCCGATCCCGAACGACTCTTACGAGTGGCCGATGGCATGGACCAATCCGTGGACATGTGGCAACAATTAATGACGCGACTTCGGATCAGTTCGGATTTTCAAGCCCGAGAATATGCCAAATTGACGCAAGCCCATTTGGCCAGTCATGGTGTCAGCATGGAAAGTACTGCGTCCATAATGAAATGGCAAAGTGGATGTATGAGAGCCATGGCCAAAAACTTACCTCCGCCCATGCCACCACCGGATTTGGATTTGAACAGCATGATGATGGCGCAAGCTGGCAATGAAGGACAACAAAAACCACCCTCCATTACATCCATGGCGGCCGCCAAACAAATTCTCAGCCAGCCATTTACCGGCAACGAAAAAGCCTTTGAATCTCCCATGGTCACGGAAGAATACGAAAAGCTGTGCCAAGATCACCAGGCCATGATTGAATTTGGAGCCAAATATGATTCCTTTGATCCACTGGGCAAACTTCGGTACTTGGACGAAATGGATAAGATTCAAGAACGATGGGATGTCTTTTTTGCTCGCTTCTCTCTCATGGGGGAACTCAGCCAGGATTATGTCGAACAATGCAATGCCTTTTTGGTGAGTATGAACATGGATGAAGAGGGGTACCGAACATTGTTAAAGGAATGTCATGAACTCATGAGAAAGGATGCGGAAGCGGAACGAAGTCGATTGGGTATATAGTACTGCTGAAATAGAAGAGGAAACCTACTATTATTACAAAGGTACAGAAGCCACAGCGCCGTAATATCTATACCATACTGCAATTGCCACAATAAACGATGAGTCAGATTTCCTTTAAGGTGGCCGCAGCACAGACCGCTTTCAGTGGTTTCTGCCTCGTGCCAACCTACTCGTTGACAAAGTAGATTGTGATGACAGGGGCACATCATTGGAAATATTGATTAGGGGAAACCGCCGGAAGAGGTGCTATTGAGACATTAGAATAACAAAAACCTTAACATTAGACTTTTGAAAGGATGGTAACTGGACTCAGGTTTGAACCAAAATGACCTTCCTCTCAGCTCGCATTTGATTAGTTTCACATGGCCAGCTTCACTCGAAATATTATATTCGCCAAATGACCTGGCCCTGTTTCGGAATGGAAGTGCTCCTATGAAAACTCTGTTCCTCAATCCCTGCGCAAATCCTCCTTATAGATATGCAGCCTAGCTCGCTGCCAACCTTAATACCTTCTCCTATCCCATCGTGCAAATTGAAAATTGATTCCTTCTCGGGACTTGGGTCCTGAGTTTAAAAAAGGAGCTATGTCGCTCAACAGTCATGGACGCAATGAAGCAAGAGACGCATCGATCTCGACCGAGCAAGAAGTTCGTCCACTGCTAACTATCGTGCCCGAAAGAGAAGAAAACAGATGGGGTTAAATGATCTACTATCTACGCTCTTTTCGTCAAATGCAATGTCCTTTTTAATTAGTGTATATTACATGTAGCTACATACAATTCTCTTCAGCTTGTTGTTGCCATTGGCGCATTCTCTCTTTAATATTGCGCCTTGTATTCTCCAAAAGAGGTGTAGAGAGGATCCTTCGTAACAGCGGGTTCATAAGCATTTTCTTGAAACAACAAGTAGTCCATGGCCATTTCAAGGACGCCCATTTCCGAACTGCTGTGGATTTGTTCGACCAAATGGTTTGCAACGCCATCCAATGGCGCAATGTTCATGGCGATTCCAATGATATCGTCCAAGTTCTCTACAGCGTGTGGACAACTAGGAGGGATATACACCAGCTGCCCTGGCTCTTGGATGATTTCGTAGCCCCCCTCGGCCCGATGTAACAGAGGGAAGCGTCGGCTGAGAAATTCATCCGAGAGCTCGTCCTTGCCCATTCCCAAGACATCGGGATACACAGAGTAATCATCGATTCGCTCATACAAATGCACGCGTTCGTCACGATTGTAAACCATCCATCTCTTTCTTCCAGAAATGAGGTACATGAAAAAGCCTGTTGCGCCGGAATCAATGTGCAGTTTCGAATTGGATCCTTTCTTTCCAATAAACAGGGAAGGCCATGAATGAGCATAACCGATTTTGGGGAGGCGCTGAAAGAGATCATAGCTGGCAATGACAGAGGGAATCTGGAACTTTTGGTTTTCGTCATAGAGGCTGTCCTCGTATAGGATTCTATCGCAATTGCCTGGCAAAGAGTAATCGTGCAAGTAGAGCGTGTCGATCCTTTTCGAAAGAATAGCAAACTGCTCCATGGTCAAGGAACGGTCAGGTTCTGCCATTGGATCTGGTTCGTCCATCTCCCATTCAGAATGAGCAACACTAGCGCCTTTCTCTTCTTCTCCCCCCAACTCCGCCTCCTCCTCTCCCTCCTCGTCGCTGTCGTCAACTTCACCATCGTTAAAATAGTGGTCACCCTCAGGATCGACCTCATTTCCTTGATCGGACCTGGGAACCGCATCTTTGCCGAAAATGCGTTGTCGATTCAACAGGGAATCTGGCAGCCAAAGAACAAAGGAGAAAGAAAAGGTAAGTTACACTTCGCATAAAATAAAAGAAAGCACCTCCAAGACAAGACGACAGCACAAGAGAAACGAGGCGCCATGGATAGATAATGACCAATGATTGGATCTCCAAAAAGGAGAGACGTACCTTCCAAAACATATTCTTGCAATCCACCCCATCCATTCCCGGCTTGTCGCTGTCCGACTTTTTTGCTCACGTGCACCGAAGCCGTGACATCCGACGCGGCACACTGTCGGACAATCGATGCGAGCGTCAAGGTTTCTTGGGTCGTCATGACGACATTGGCCAAAATGACGGGCGTGCCCCTGACGGTGTATCGTTTGTGAAATTCGTGATAATTGGTCAACAAGTCGTGATCGGCGGGATCGGTCATGTCCAATATATCCATGGTGCGAAATTGAAATTGGTTGCCATGAGGACGCGCGTTCTCCGAGTCTTTTAAATACTTAACGTAACTTCGATTGAGATTCAAATGAAATTCTCGCAAGATATTGTAAAAGGCCGTCACGAATTCCGCCATGATCATGGAATACAAAATAGGCTCCTCCTCGACTTTCTCTTCGACGAGCAGATATTCGCGCAATCGCAGGACCAAGGGAAATTCGGTTCCATTGAAATGGTGGCGATTGGCAAAGCGTTCGTGCGCCGATGCACCCATGGTCGATTGCAATTCGTTCATGGCCTGTCGAAAGCGTCGGGGGGATCGTCCCGCCCCAAAGACCATTTCTTGATAATAGGCTTTGAGGGGTGGGACTTGCATGCGAAGCTTCAATTTGGGATTGGATTTCAATTCTTCTTGCATGCGCGGATCTTGTCGTGCTTGATGCTCGTCATCCAAGATTTCGTCAATCAATTGTTGAATTTTCGTATTCATGGTGGTCAAGTGCTTGCCGAAATTCGTTTGTTCGTCTTCGCGTGCCTTGCGTTCCTCGCTCCAGGTGCTTTCGTATCCTTCGCACCATCCCAAATACTCTTCAATGACCGTACCGAGGGTTCCCAAGTATACTTGGGAGGATTTGACTTTCTTGACGCGCGCCTTTTTGTAGGTGAAAAAGAAATCATTGGACTTGCGACCATCATCTTTGGAGTCGGTTTCCAACAAGTACCGCATGCGTTTCATTTTTTGTTGCAGGCTTTCTTCTCGATCCTCATCGTGGTCATCGACGTAACCATTGTTGTAGTAGGGTTTTTTCTCGTCATCTTCGTCTTCGTCGTCGTCATCTTGCTGCATTCTATCATATTGTTCTGCTTCATATCGTTTAAACGTGAAGGAATTATCGATAAAATATTGGTTGTAGGCCAAATTGAGTTTTTCAAAATTGGTCCGTGTGACCACCACCGGTTTGGTTTCGACGCGCTCCTCCTCTTCGGCGTCGTTGTTGCCGACCACCGTTTTGCCCAACCCACGGTAGGTGGTCGTCTTTTTGTGTTTGACTTCGTCCATGGCCGACGTGGTTTGGGCGGGCAAATTTTGGGAAAACCACTTGTCCAACAAGTGGATTTTGCGGCGCGTACTGGGAATGGTATCGCCCATGAGAAGGGTGGCCAATTCCAAGCGCGCATAGACATTAAAATCGCGTCCCACAATCAGTACCTTGGCCGGCCAATGGACTTGGCCCAACTCAAAGTTGAGCAACGTGGTGGAGTCATAATAGGCCGGAGAAAACAAATCCAAATCGTAAGATTCGTCTTCGTCGTCTTTGATGTGGGGCAATTCATCGGCGGATGCCGGTGGCAGCATTTCGACACTGTAATATTCGTCGCGCAAAGCGGCGTGTTGACGAAGGTTCAATCGTCCAAAGCCAATTTTGGTAGTGTTGGAAGTAGTGCTGCGACTTGTCAGGCGTTGGACCAATCCCTCCAAAATGTGAGTTTGTTCTTGCGTACCAACTTGATTGTGAGGATCGTACAGGAGGACGCACGTCCAATCTTGGGATCGAATGGTGGCGGCAAAATTCTCCAATCCCAATTCGATCATCTGCGAAGCAGCTTCATCGTTGTTGTTGTTGTTGTTGTTGTTGTTGAGGTCCGTGTTGTTGTTGTTGCTTGTGATGGGAGCCGTGCTACTTCTCTCGTTAGGAAGAAGGGTGTCACCTTGGGCTGTAGTTTCAACGGTACTCGTGGTCTTTGTAAACGTTGTAGTAGCAGTGGCTGTTGCAGTTTCCTGAGCCTTCGCCACTGCCAGGGCCAGCAGCAAGGCCCACACAACCACCGGCCATCCACTACGACGTGGAAGGAAGAACATCTTCATGTTGAATGAATCGACAAGGATATTCTTGTGCTAGATATGGTACAGTATGGTTGTTTGCTGATAAAGTCTATTTTTGGATGATATTTATTTAGATGAAATTGTTAATGGGATAAAATATAGCACTGAAGTAAACGTGTCAATGGCTCACTATCTCATCAATTAAATTAATATATCTATTGGGTAACACCATGGACAATAATGTTGATCCTTACCATGTACCAATACCTAATTCATCTGTGCTGCTCACCATCATGTAAGCGAAGACTGCAATGCTGCATGCCTGTTGTTAATCGTGATACTACTACTAGTATGAATATAATGACTGGCTTTTTCTGTGTGTGTCAACTTGCTTGGCATGGGTGCGCCCAAAAGATAGGGTAGGTCTTCTCTCGCAGGACCCAAAATTGGCACGTGATTCGAGTCAATTTTGTCGCGAAAACGCCTGCCGAGCTATTGTGGGTCCGACAACTTTTGTGACATTCCTGTCAGTTGTGAACACACACCCTTCCTTTGCTGGTAGCTAGCTAGTAGCTAGCTAGCACCTGGCACTAGCTAGTAGCAGTCCACCACTGTAGCTAGAGATTCAGCAATCTACTTCTTCCAGTCACAAGATGAATCTCATCCACAGCCAGATGACTGCAAATGAGGAAGATCATTTCCAATCATCAAAATGGAATGATCATGTCACCACTTGAAGTGCAATTGTTTTGGCAAAAGTTGCTGCCAGTGTCATGTTTGAATGGAATTTTGGTCAACAAGAATGACACAAATCAGCACATGCTTCATTCAAGCTGAAGGATGCACAGAATGGTTTTACAAAAACATCATTGGTCTGTGATTTGAGTTTTCAAAGTCTTGATTCTTAGGAATTGTGAGCCCCTCTCAATTCAGTTGCTCACATTGGTGCATTTGTCAATGGCAAGAGTTTGTCATTCAAAACAGCTGCATTGAGGCACAAAAATCAAACACACCAAGAACAAAGAATCACTTATTTTTTTTCAAACAATGTGATTTGGCAATTAAAAAATCTTGATGCTGTGGTGATGAATGTGTTTCTTCCACAGCTAAACTTGACAATTTCACAAGCGTGATTGTCTTCAAACTCTGTTTGTTTGAGCAAGGAGTGATGTCCAACATGACTAAGAAGCCAACACCATTTGAAGGGTCAGAAGGACAAACCTTCAGACAGTCATTGAGTGACTGCAGACATCTTTAAGAGTGTCATGTCTCACAAAAAGTCCAAGTGTTTGTGTTTGATAACAGCCACTCATGAAGGATTTGATTCGATGGACATGGGACACGATCATGCTCAGAAAGCAAGTCTTGTTTATGACACACAAACTTAACCAAGATTTGAATGTCAAAGATGTGGTCTAGACCAATTAGAATTGTTCCAAATGCATGGGAAAAAATTGCTGCAATGTCTGACACTGCACATGATGTCACAGCAAAACAATTCTGGAAGTTGCTGATGCTTCATTAAGTTTTCTCTTCTGCAACTTTGTCTCAATCACATCATCAGTCCTCATCACTGACATTGACAAGCTCATAAGCTTAGTGTGCATTGTCATGCATGCTTTTGAAATCTTTGACAGGGGAGCAAAGACATTTCATAGCGAGAACAGTCCCACAAGGACAGTTTTCATCATTCGAAACCTTCACAGAAGAGAATGTCTGATGCTCCTAGTTGTTGGGCCTTGTGTGCTAGCAATCAAACTGAACCATGCAGTTAACAACAGCAAAAAATGACAAAAGAAACGGTTGGATCTGCAATCCTTAGTGAACTGCAATCCTCAGACCTTTTGTTGTTTCCATGACAATGACCTCAACAAAGTTGACATCAATCAACAAAGTTGACGTTTCATGCCAACGATTGCCCTAAGACATCTGATCCAATTAGTCATGAAACAGGGAGCCAAAGCAACTCTGAAGTTGTGTGAGCAATTCAAGACACATGCAGCTTTCCCTGATGGTCACCTGTCCGGCCTTTTACATGAGAACACTTTTATGTCTGTTCCAGCAAGCTGTCATTTGCTGTCATTTGCTGATTTTTAGGAATTTTGCACCTGCTTGGTTGCCTTGTGTAGAGGGATCACTGCAAGTCTGTCTGGGGCGGAACACTCCATCTTTTTGTTTGTTGCTAGCAGCACAATGGGCAATTAGTTTTTGCTTGGGGACCAGACAGAGCACAGTGGTGAAGGTCATTTGTGGCTTGGCAAGAGTTGCAAGCTTCTTGGAGTTGGGACCCCAGCCTTGATTTTTGCAGTTTTTGTTGCGACCTCTTCCACCTCTGTGATGTTTGATCCCATCTGATGGTTTTAGACTAGATTGAGGTGCCAACCAGATGTGCTCATTGGCTTGAGGACTCATAGGTTTAGGACTATGCTGATCTTGGATGGGAGCTGGTCCTCAAAGTGTTGTCTGACTCTTCCTCTCCAGTCTGAAGCTGCTAGAGCAAACTCAATGTTGTGTGATAACAAGTGTTAAGTAAAAGGGAAGAGTGGGAGCATCCCTTGTCATTCATCTAGCTAGTGCTGTTGTTGAGGCTGTGCCTGGGTGTGTGACTCCCAGCTAATGACCCGTCTGTCCTTCGCCTGACACCTTCCCCTGATTCATATCGGATCACAGGAGGTTTGGATCAAAAGAATGCGATAGCGAAGAAGAGGGCAGACAGGTTGTTGTTGATAGATTACGAGC
>Ga0163148_10003567_pt1 | contig 17027 bp, 12 predicted proteins | sample OliLakLV19MP7P2_FD_148606 | JGI IMG/M metagenome (GOLD analysis project Ga0163148, IMG submission 148606) | Freshwater microbial mat bacterial communities from Lake Vanda, McMurdo Dry Valleys, Antarctica- Oligotrophic Lake LV.19.MP7.P2 | ecosystem: Environmental > Aquatic > Freshwater > Lake >...
GCACTAGCCTGGTCGCTGAGCGTACCGCGACCCCTTTCGGCCCGCTGATCAATAGGGCGCCGGCGAGAGGGCGGACGGTCTCGTTGTCGGCGAGCGGCAGCGCGGCGGCGATCACGCCCTCGCGGTCGAAGGCGAGCAGCGAGGGCCGCTGCGTGGGCTCGGTGAGCACGCACGAGACCCCGTCGTCGTTCGCGCGCAGCTCGGCCACGTCGGCACCGCGGGGCAAAGGACGTTCCCACAGGACGGCGCCGCCGGGCAGGGCGACCGCAATCAACGCGCGGCCGGCATCGGTGCGCTTGACCTCGGCATAGAGGCGCCCGGGCGCCGCGATGCTGTCCTCGACGCCGCTCCAGTCGCCATAGAGGCGACGCTGCGCGCCGCTGGCGCGATCGAGGGCGACCAGCTGCTTGCGCTCGGTGAGCGCGTAGGCGCCGTCGCCGCTGAGCGCGAGGGCGGCGTACATCGCCTTCTCGCTGCGCCACCGCAGGCGGCCATGGCCGAGGTCCCAGCAGGTGAGGCGGCCGTCCGGGGCGCGGACCAGCAGATCACCGCCCTCGAGCACCGCGCCGGCGTCGACGTCGCAGGCGAGGGCGAAGAGCGTCTCACCGCTGGCGAGATCGATCACGCGCGCCTGGCCATGCGCGGCGTCGGCGAGCAGGGCGACGTCCGGGCCGAGCAGGCGCGCGCGTTCGAGCCAGGGGGCGAGACCGGCCAGGCGCCAGCGTTCGCGCCGCTCGGGGGGCTCGCGCAGCGCGATCGCGACCAGGTCGGCGCCATCGACGGCGATCACCACGTCATCGGGCGTCAGCAGCGGGGTTGTGGCCTCCTGCTCGGTGTTGGCCGGCGGCAAGACCCCTCGCCACAACTCGGCGCCGCTGACGAGATCGTGGGCGGCGACCCACATGCCTTCACCCTGGCCCCGCGCATTGCGCATCTGGCGGACGGGCCAGACCAGGGCGACGCGCTCGTTGGCCGCCACCGTCTCGACCGGCTCGCCGCCGAGCCGGCCTTCGATCTTCATCGCCTGACGGTCGCGTTGGACGGTGATGACGAAGGGAGCGCCCTCGGCGCATTGCTGGACCGCCGGAATGAGGTCGCGGTGGAAGTCGCGGATCTGCTGCTGATTGAAGGCGGTGATGATATCGCCGGTGCGCAGGCCGGCGGCAGAGGCCGCGGTCCCGTCGAGCACCACCACCTTGACGCCTTGGGCATCGGCAACCGGTTCGACATCCTGCTTCACGCCGAGCAGGTGCTGGTCGGGCTTACGTCGCCAGGCCTCGGTGCCATCAGCCAGACGCAGCGCGGTGAGCACGCCGCCCTCGTAGCCGAGCAGCAAGCCACCGGCGAGGAAGGCGCCCTGGCGCGATTGGAGGTGCTCCCAGGGTGCGGCGATGGTGGTGATCGCCGGCGTCGGCGGGGGCGTGGTTTGCAGCCAGCCGGGCGTGGCCCCGGCGCCGGTGCGCGCCAGGCCGGCGCGCGCCAGGGCCGACAGCGCGACCTCAAGCTGGTCCTCGCGCCGCAATCCGGTCGCGACGCGCAGGCCAGGCTTGGCGATGACCTGGCGATAGGCGGCGGCGGCGGCGGCCGCATCGCCGTCGGCTTCGCAGCGGCGGCCACGCCATAGGGTGGCCTCGGTGGCGAGATCGGGCGAGAACGTGGCGAGGCGGTCGAGACGGGCGAGGGTGGCAGCGAAGGCGGGTCGGTCGCCGAGCTCGAGGTCGAGGCGGGCGCGCAGCAGACGGGCGGCGGTGGCGGCGAATTCGGCGGGCGCGCCACGTTCGAGGGCCTGCAGCAGGTAGTCGTAGGCCTTGGCCACGTCGCCCTGGGCGGTGGCCAGCTTGCCCAGTGCCACGAGCGGGCGGTAATCTTTGGGATCGCGCTTGGCGCGCGCGAGTTGCTCGTCGAGGAAGGCCTTGGCATTGCCGAAGGCGACTAGCGCCTCGCGTCCGCCGACCACCATCATGCCATCGTTGACCGCGATCGTCACCGGTGGCTCGGCGTCGCGGTGGGAGACGATCTCGCCGGTGCCGAGATCGAGCAGGGTCAGACGATCACGTCCCGCGACCAGCACCTGACCTTGCCCGATGACGCCGCTGGGATCGACCACGGCCTGGGTGCGGTGCCAACGCGGGGTCTGGGTGGCCAGGTCGAGCAGCGTCACCTGCCGACCCGCGAAGAGGGCGGCGCCGCCAGCGACGTCAAGGCAGTCGCCGCGACAGCCATCGCCGAGGTAGCGTCGCGGCTGGGCATCGTCAGGCCCGAGCACCAGGGCGAAGGCCTGGGCATCGGCCGGCGTGGCCACCGCCCAGGTGCCGTCGCTGCGCACGCTGCCCGCCCGGCTGTAATCGCGCCGGCGATCCAGGCGCTCTTCGGGAACGGCCAGGGCACTGGGATAGGTCCAAATGCGTTCGACCGCCCCATCGCCCCCGACCCGGGCCAGCAGGCCCATGTTGGACAGCACCAGCACGCCGCCCTGGTGCAGGCACAGCGCCGGCGAGGCGAGCGCGTTCATACTCTCGTCGAACATGAACATGCGGTTGAGCAGCATCGGCAGCTTGGCGACGAACACGTCCCACGCCGGCGAACCGTCACTGAGGTGGTGCGCGATCACGCGCAGTTCGGGGCCTTCTTCCTGCACGCGTAGGGCGGCGAACACCACCACATCATCGAATACCAATGGTGCCGAAACCGCGGCGAAATGCGAGGCGCCGGCGTTTTCGACCCGCCAGCGCTGATCCCCATCATGGCCGATCGCCACCAAGACCGTCCCCGCGCCCTGGGCGACACCAAGCGCAACGAAGCCATCGCGCGCCACCGCCGGCGTGCTCACGCGGGCGCTCAACGGCGTGCTGCCGACCGGATGCAGCTGGCCGATGCGGCGTCCGACGAGGTGGTCGACGAGGAAAACGGTCATCCCATCGCTGGCGGCGGTCAGATCCCCGGCCGGCAGGGACAGGGCGAAGGTGCGCGCGGTCTGCGGGCGCGACTGGCCGCGCCGGATCGGCGCCGCCTTGACCTCGGCCGGCTCGATATCCAGCCGCCACATTTCCTCGAGATCGAGCGACTGCGGCAGGCGGGCCGGAGGGGGTCCGGCGAGCAGGCCCAGTCCAGCGGCCAGACGCGGCTTGCGCTGCTCATCGCCGGCCTCGCCCGCCTTGCGCGCGGCGGCGACGTAGGCGCCCAGCCGGCCGCGATCCCAGGCCCTATCGGCAAGGTGGGCCCAGGCGGCGCGCGCGGCGACGGTGCCGGGGAACGCGTTGGCGAGCCCACGCCAGGCGGTGGTCGAGCCGCCGCTGGCACGCAGTTCGGCCAGGCGGCGGTCGGCCAGGCCGCCGTACACGGCGATAAACGGCTCGGCCAGGCCGGCTTTGCGCAATTCGTCGCTAACGACCTCGCTGAGAGGGGCGAACGAGGCATCGCGCGCGATCAGGCTATCACCGTGCTGGGCGAGCAGGGCCTGGGCACGTTCGAGCAGACTGCCGGCGTCGATGCGCCCGGCGCGCACGTCGGCGATCAGCTCTTCGGCATTGCGGCGGATCTCCCAGGTGGTGGTCACCAGGGGGTCGGCGGGCGCTGCGGCGGCAGCGAATGCCGTGGGCAGACCGAGGCCAGCGGCGATGAGGATGCTGACGAGAGGGCGCACAGCCACGCTCGGCTTATAGGTTGCAGCCCGGCCAGGGCCAGCGCTGAACATCGCCACCCCGAGTCTTGCGGCAGAGTGCGCACGCCGAGCATGCGCCCATGCCGCAGCCTGGCTCTACCACGGCCATCACCGCGCGCACCAAGCTGATCCTGCTCGATTGCTTCGAGACCCTGGTCGAGCTCGATGCCGGGAACTACCGCGCGCGCATCGGAGTGGTCACCTTCCTCGATTATTATCGCACCCGCCAGCCGACGCCGATGGCGGTCATCAGCGATGCCGGCCAGGTCGTAGTCGAGGCGGCGATCGCCCAGGCCGGGCTGCGGACAGCCTTCACGGCTGTCTACCACGCCGGAAATGCCAGCGAGCCGCTCGCCGGCGGCCGTTCGCGCAAGCGCCTTGATGTACCACTGCGCGACTTCGCGGTGGCCGCGCCGCAGGCCATGTTCATCGGCGACAGCCCGCTCGACGCCGAGGCGGCGGCGCATCATGGCGTCCCCTTCATCCGCGTGCCGCGCAGCGAGGACCGGACCTTCTCGTTCGCCGGACTGATCGGCGGCCCCAGCCGTTACGACAGCGCCCAGTTCTCGCTCACCTTCCTCAACCAGCTGCAGCGCGACCGCGATCGCGATCGAGATCCGCAGTGATCTTTGGCCAGAGCCATCCCGCGTCGTTCCCCAGCCGTCTCCTGCAGGGCGTGGGCATCCTTGTCTTCCGTGCGCTGGTCTGCTTCCTGTATCGCTGCGAGGTGCGCCGCTGCGGGCCGTTGCCGCCCGCCCCCGTGCTGTTCGCGGCCAACCACCGCAGTTTCCTCGATCCCATGCTGGTCGGGATGTGGCTGCACGACCCCATCAGCTACTTCGCCAAGGCCGAGCTGTGGCGGCTGCCGATCGTCGGCTTCACCCTGCGCTTGATGCACAGCATCCCGGTCGAGCGGGACAATCCCGGCATGTCGAGCATGAAGGGCGCGATCGAGCGCCTGCGTCAGCGCATCAGCGTGCTGATCTTCCCCGAAGGTACCCGCACCCGCAGCGGTCGCGTCGGCCGCCTGCGCGATGGCCCGGCGCTGTTCGCGCGCCGGGCCGGGGTGCCGATCGTGCCGGTCTACGTCCACCGCACCGAAAAAGCGTGGCCGCGCGGCCGGCCGTTGCCGACGCTGGGCAACGCGCGCATCGCCATCTGTTTCGGCCGGCCGCTGGTACCCCCGCCCGGCTTGCCGCCCCGAGAGCTCGACCGCTGGATGACCAACCACCTGCACGCCTGGTTCGTCGCGGTGGAACGCCGCATGTACGCGCGACGCTCGCAGGGTGATGAAAAAGTCTCCGAGGCATGCGAAGACCCCGGCGCGGCCATATGCAAGGCGCGGAAAGCGAAGCGCTCGCACCGTTAGCGCGAGCTTTTCGCAACGCAGCAGATGGCTCGCCGCGGTCGAGCAGGCCGACGCGGGACTTTTTCATCACCCTGCCAGCTGGTGTGGCTGGACGACGCCCGCATCGCGTCCAGACTCGCCGCGCCGATGACCGATCCCACGCCGCCCGCCAGCTACGAGTCCTCCCTGCCCACCTGGCAGCAGCAGGTGAACCGGTTCTGCGAGAACTGGATCTTCGCCTTCATCGTCGCCATGGCGATTCGCCATTTCGGGGTCGAGGCCTTCCGCATCCCCAGCGCCTCGATGGAGCCGGCGCTCTACGGCGACCCCGCCTTCACGCGCAGCGATTACGTCGTGGTCGACAAGCTGTTCCAACGCTTTCGCGGCGTCCAACGCTGGGACGTGACCGTCTTCCAGTTCCCACATCCCGAGATCGAGGTGAAGGGCGAGGCGGTCACCGCCTATGACGAAGAGGGGCAGCGGCGCGATCGCCTGCTAACCAACCCGCTGATGTACCGCAATTTCGTCAAACGCGCGGTGATCATGCCGGGGGACACGTTCTATATCGCCTACGGCGACATCCATCTCAAGGGCGCCGACGGTCGCTTCCAGGTGTCGCGCAAACCGCCCGACCTGCAGGCCGCCCTGTGGCAGCCGATCTACCGGCATGGCGCCCAGACCGAGCCAGAATGGTATATGCCCTGGCAGCCCACCGCGCCGGCCCAGGTCGAGAACCGCCCGGCCGAGGGGCTGCATCTCAAGCTGACCGGGGACAGCGGCGCGGTGACCTTCACCCAGCCGCTCAACAACCTCTACATCAAGCCTGGCCTGGTCAATGTTGCGCCGCGCGATGGGAGCGCCGGATCGGTAAAGGTGACCGCCTCGCTGCTGACGCCGGTGTTCACCGCCCATGGCAAGCGTGGGAATGTCTGGGATCTCGACCAGTGGTGGGAAAACCGCATCACCAGCGCGGACCTCGACAACAAGGCGACCGGCGCCTCGCTCAATACCGCCATGCACGAGCGCATCGCTGACGTACGCGTCAGCTTCCGTCCCGCGGCGGTAAGCGGCTCGCCGGCCCTGCGTCTGCGCGAGGGCGCCAAGCAGTGGATCGAACTCCGCCTGTCCGCCACCGGCTGGACATTGGTGCGTGGGGCCGCGGACTCGGCCGAGCACGAGCTCGCCGGCGGCGAGACCTCCCTCATCGGGCACCAGGTCTCGTTGACCAATCTCGACGATCAGGTGGTGCTGACCATCGATGGCACCGACGCGTGGCGCAGCGACCTCCCCAGCACCGATCCCGAGCAGGATCACCTCGAAATCGCCTGGCGCGGCACCGGCGAATTGACGCTGGCGACGCTCGCCATCGATCGTGACCTCCACTACTGCAACAATGGCTTCCTCCTGCCCGAGTCGGTGCCGTTCGCCCTCCAACACGCCCATCCCGATGGGAAACCCGACATCGGCGCCCGGGTGACCTGGGAACGGGCTAGGGCCGACCTGCAACGGCTCGATGCCAACCGCATCATCTCGGCGCGCGATCTGCGCCACATGACCGACACCCGCGAACAGATGCTGGGTCGCGAACTGCGCGGCAACGAACACTGGAAGCGCATCGGTTTCAGCGAGCAGACCGCCATCACCGCCCCCAAGGACGCCTATCTGCTGTTGGGTGATAACAGCGCTTTCAGCTGGGATGCGCGCAACTGGGGCTGGGTGCCCGCCGCCAACCTGCGCGGACGCGTCCTGATCCGCGTGCGCAGCCGCTTCATGGGCGAGATTCCCCTGCCATTCACGGATTGGGCAGTGGTCAAGTGATGATTGGCATGGTAGACGAGACGCGGCTCATTTTCGGCTGGTTTTCCACAGCCGATTCTGCTTGCCATCAAAATGAAGATCTCCCCAAGCGCTCATCAGTTTGGGAAACGTCGCAGTTTTCTCGGTGCAAATTCTCAAGAATAAACAACTTACATGCGCACTGCCTTCTGCAGGGATCCGCGTCGAGTGGATATCTTGTCGAATCTCTCGCGACGAGAGGCTAGTTCTCCACAATGGCTCTTTTTCATGCAGACAGTCTGAGCAAACGCTTCGGTGGGCGTCCGGTGGTGTCCGGAGTCAGCATGCATGTCGACCCCGGCGAGACGGTTGGACTGCTTGGCGCGAATGGAGCGGGCAAGAGCACCACCTTCCGCATGGTGGTGGGTCTGCTCAAGCCTGACGCCGGGTCGATCCGCCTCGCCGGACAGGATGTCACCAGCCTGCCCATGTATGCCCGCGCCCGTCTCGGCATGGGCTACCTGGCCCAGGAACCCACCGTCTTCACCACGTTGTCGGTGGCGGACAACCTCCGCATCGTCCTCGAGCAGTACTTTCCCCGCGCCGAACGCGAGTCCCGCCTTGAGCGCCTGCTCGGCGAACTCGGCCTGGGTCACTTGCGCGATAGCTTGGCCGGCAGCCTGTCGGGCGGAGAACGACGCCGCCTCGAGATCACCCGCGCCCTGGTGGTCGATCCCAAGCTGCTCTTCTTCGACGAGCCCTTTGCCGGCGTCGATCCCAAGAGCCGGGCCGACATCACCGCCATCACCCGCGACCTGAAGCGCCGCGGCATCAGCGTGCTGATCACCGACCACCATGCCGAGGCCATCCTCGGCATGGTCGATCGGCTCTATGTCATGGAGTCGGGCAACATTCTCGCCCACGGCACACCGGCCGAGATCATCGCCAATACCGAGGTGCGCCGGGCCTATCTCGGTGACCATTTCGAGCTGTAGGCTCGGCTCGGCCGGCTCGGCTTGTCCCCGCGCATGCCACGCGCATCCTGCCGCCCATGCCTGCCACCCTGACCTCGTCGCGCCTGCACGCCGTGGTGGGCAGCAGCCTGCGCCTGCGTGACGAGGCGTTGGCGATCCTCCTCGCCGGCTGGAACGGCCCGATCAAGCGCGCGGTGGAGCCGGACGACCTCAATCGCCTGGTGCTTGACCTGAGCACGCCCTCGCTGTTCGAGGAGCCCAGCCTGCGCGTGGTGCGCGCCGGACCGCCCTACCTGCGCAAACACCGCGATGCCTTCGTCGAGCTCGTCGGCGGGACGGTCGAAGGCGGCGTCATGGTGCTGGTCTGCGAGCCAGCTGAGCGCAAGGACGACGCCCTGTTCAAGGCGCTGGCCAAGGCCGGGGTCTTGCATGCCGCCGAGGAGCCGGATGCCAAGGCGGTCGTCGACTGGCTGGCGCACCGCATCCAGACCCACCGCCAGGGGGCCGAGCGCCCACGCCACGTGGCCGAGGCGCTGGTCGAGCATGTCGGCGATGATCCCGACGCCCTGCTCGGCGCGCTCGAGGTGCTCGGCGTGCTGCGCGGCGAGGCGCCGCTCGATGTCGCTGCCGTGGGCGAACTCTATGCCGGCACCGCCGCCCGGCCGATGTGGGAATTCAGCGACGCCGTGCTGTCCGGGGATGCCCGGCGCGCGATCGAGTTGATGCACGCGCACGGCGCCGACCGGCCCGAAGCCGCCCTGGCGGCGCTGCTGGGCGAATTACGCAAGGTCGCGGCCTGTCTCGAGATCGCCGATGATGGCGAGGCCGCGCGCTGCGCCGGTCTGCGTGGTCGTCCGAACCTCTACCACGCCCGGCGGCGCGCGCGCGAGATGGGCACGCCGCTGGTGCTGCGGCTGCTCAACGGCGCTGTCCTCGCCAGCCGGCAGTTTCGTCAGAGCGGCACCTCGCCAGAAGTCGTCCTTGAGACCCTGGTGCTTCACGCACAACGCCTGATCCGGGCGCGAGTCCGCTAGAACTGGCTGGCGCACCCTCCTTCGGATGTACCCTCCCCAGGGACGAGGGTTTATGGATATCTACTTCTGTGATCTGTGCGGGGTTCGCGTCACCGACGCCGACCTGCGTGCGGGCCACGGCATCCGCAGCCACTGGGACGTGATCTGCGGCACCTGCCTTGAGATGGGACACGGCAAGGACTGGCTTAGCCAGCGCAGCAAGGGTAAGGCCAACACCGCCAGCCCGACCCTCGATGCCGCGCGCGACCGCCACATCACGCTCGAGGACGAGGCGCCCGCCCGTCGCGTCGCAAGCAAACCCATCCAGCCCGAGCCGCCCAGCGAGCCGACCCCGTCGGACGCCCACCCGGTGCTCAGCGAGACGGATTTCACCTCGACCACCAAGGTGCCGACCCCGGACCGCGCCAAGCCGATGCACCTCGCCGCGGCCGCCAACATGTTCTCGGCCCTCGGTGCGGCCGCGCCGACCGCGGCCAAGCCGACTACCGGTGCATCGTCACCCGCCGCCAGCGACGACATCGACGATCTTGCCGACGCCGCGCACGCGCCCCTGCCCGAGGACACCTCGCCAGCGCGCGGTTCATCCACGGTCGGCGACAGCGCCTCGCCGTTCACCTTCGGCGAGAGCCCAAAGAAGGATGAGACGGTCTCCGGGCTGCCGATCCTGCCCGATACCGGCGACGACATCCTCGCCCTCGATGAGGCCCCCAAGCCAGCCGCCAAGGACAAGCCCTCGACCGGCACCAGCAGCCGCCACCGGAAATCGGGCACCGCCTCGCGCACCGGCAAGGCAGGCGCGAAGGGGGGCAGCAAGTCGTCGACCAAGATGACGGCGCGCTCGCGACGCGGCAGCGGCAAGGACCCCAGCCGGATGATCCTGATCGGGTCGGCCATCAGCCTGGTGGTGATCGGCATCCTTTTCGCCGTGGTGATGAAGGTGCGTCAGCCCGAGCGGCGCACGGTGCAGGTCGGCACCGACGACAAGGAGATCGCGGCGATGATCAGGGACACCGAGCAGAAGGTGAATGGATCTCTGCGCAGCGACGACCTCGCCGCCATGGAATCGGCCCTGGCGGCGCTCAACGCCACCGCCGCCCGCATCGAGGACTTCGAGAAGACCGCCGCGCGCAGTGGCGATGGCGAAGAGAAAGTCGCGGGCGTGCTCCAGCGCCTCAGATGGCCCGACGTCTACATGCAGAGCCGCCCCCTGCGTGAGCGCATCGGCATCCTCAAGCAGCGCGGCGGTCACTGACAGGCTGGGCGCTGATCCGATTCTGGGCAGGGCTGGCGCGCGGTCGATCGCGCCCCACGCTGCGCCGATGGCTGGAATCGATGCCGCGCGCGCCGCGGCCTGGGATGTGATGACCGGTTTCGACGAGGGGACGATCGACCGCGTCGCGGATTGGATCGATGCTCGCGGGCTCGACCAGCGTGACACCGCCCTGGCGCGCGAACTCTCCCTGGGCGTCGTTCGCCACCGCGCGCTCTACGACTTCATCGCCGCGACCTTCCTGCGCCCGGGCCCGCAGCCACCCGAACTGCTGCGCACCCTGCGCCTGCTCTGCCACCAGCTGTTCGCCCTTGATCGGGTTCCGGCGCATGCCGCCGTCGATGCCGCCGTCGAACTGCTGCATCGCGCCGGGATGTCCAAACTGGCTGGCGTCGCCAACGCGGTGGCACGCAAGCTGGTGACCGTGCGCGACCCGGAACGGCATGGCGATGGACCGCTCGGGCGCATCCCCGAACGCATGCTACCCGGCGACCCGGCGGTGCGGCACGGCCTGCCCAAGCTGCTGGTCGCCGATCTGCGCCCGTACCTGCCCGGGCCCGAGGACGAATCGCTGGCAGCGCTCAACCGGGTGCCCCACCTGTGCACGCGCCGACGGCCGGGCAAGCCGGCGCCGGTAGGCGCCTCCATCGTGCGCCGGGAAGGGCCGTGGACCTGGTGGGACGACAGCAATGAGGCGTTGAGCGGACCGGTCGCTGCCGGGCATGCGGTGGTGCAGGACCGCAGCCAGGGCGTGGTGCTCGACCTGACCGGCGCGCGACCGGGCGAACTGGTGCTCGACCTGTGCGCCGCGCCGGGCGGCAAGGCGCTGGCCCTGCTCGATCGCGGCTGCCGGGTGATCGCGGCGGACACCGCCTACGACCGTTTGCGCACGGTCCGGAATGCCCTCGGCGGCGACAGCCGTCTGCTGGTGCAGGATGGCCGCCGGCCCGCCCTGGCGGCGGCCTTCGACCTGGTGGTGGTCGATGCGCCGTGCTCGAATTCGGGCGTGCTTGCGCGCCGACCCGAGGCGCGCTGGCGCTATGACGAGGCGCACCTCGCCACCCTCGATGTCCTGCAGCGCCAGCTGATCGCCAGCGGTGCCGGCCTGGTCGCCCCCGGTGGCCGGTTGGTCTACAGCACCTGCTCGCTCAGTCCGCGCGAGAACCAGGGGGTGGCGCATCGCCTCGATGGCTGGCGCCTGCTCGCCGAGCGGACCACGTGGCCCGACCCGTGGCAGGCCGGCGGCTACGCGGCCCTGCTCGTCCGGCGCTGAGCTGTCGGCAATCCCGACACGTCGGCTTATGAAGCAGGGCTAGACTTCCCGGGTGGACGGAGGGCGATCCATGCGCGCGTTGATCGTTCTCGGCATCGTCCTCGCTTCGCCGCTCCTGGCGCTCGACGAGGGCGAGGCTCGCCACCTGCTCGCGCGCACCGGTTTCGGCCCGACGCCGGTCGCGGTCGCCGCGCTCGTGCCGCTCAGCCGCGAACAGGCGGTCGACGCCATCCTCGCCACAGCGACCACGGTACCGACCCTGGTCGCGCCCGACTGGTGCGCCGATCCCTTCCCGACCTACGTCAAGGCGCGCAAGGCCGACTGGGACGCCGCCTATGCCATGGCCCAGGGCGAGCCGCGCAAGAAGCGCGAGGACGAATTGCGCAAACGCGACGAGGATCGCGGCTGGGACCTCAAACGCTGGTGGTGGCAGGAACTGTGCGCGACGCGCTCGCCGCTCACCGAGCGCATGGTGTTGTTCTGGCACAACCATTTCACCTCGCAGTTGAGCGTGGTCGGCGATCCGCGCCTGATGTGGGAGCAGAACCAACTGCTGCGGCGACATGCGCTCGGCAGTTTCGCTTACCTCGCCCTCGCCATCCCCTTCGACCCGGCGATGCACCGCTACCTCGACAGCGATTCCAACGTCGCCGCCCATCCCAACGAGAACTTCGCCCGCGAAGTGATGGAGCTGTTCACGGTCGGCGAAGGCAATTACAGCGAGAAGGACATCAAGGAGGCGGCGCGCGCGTTCACCGGCTACAAGCTGGGCGAGAGCGGTGTGCCCGAACTCGATGGCAATCAGCACGACGGCGGGCGCAAGGTGGTGCTCGGCAACCGCGGTGTGTTCGACGCCAAGGGCATCATCGAGATCCTGCTGCTGCGCGAGAAGAATGTGGCGCTCAACGTCTGCACCCGCCTGTGGCGCGAGTTCGTCTCCGAGACGCCGGACGAGAAGGCGGTGTTCGCGGTTTCGGCCGCGTTCTACCGCGCGCGTTACCAGATCCCGGCGGCGCTGCGTGCGCTGCTGGCCAGCGACGCGTTCTGGGACCCCGCCAACCGTGGTGAGCTGATCAAGTCGCCGGTCGAACTGATGGTCGGCGCGGTGCGCCAACTCGATCAGGTGGTGGGCGACCCGATCGCGTTGGTCGATGCCGGCAAACGCCTCGGCCAGGACCTCTTCGATCCGCCCAACGTGAAGGGGTGGAAGGGGGGTCGGGCGTGGATCAGCACGCACAGCCTGCTCGCGCGGCGCGATGCGCTGGAGGCGGTGCTCTCGGGCAAGGTCACCGCCGCCAGCAAGCATCACCTCTTCACGCCGCGGCCGATGGGGACGCCGGCGCAACCGATGGTGGCGGCACTGACCACCCCCACGCCGTGGCTGACGGCGGCGACGGCTGCCGGCGACCGCGCGCTCATCGTGCGCATGCTCCTGCCACGATCTGGGGTCGATTCCGGGACCGATGTGCGGAAGGCCGTAGCCGACGCTCTGCGCGATCCCTCGTTCAACCTCAAGTGAGCATCCGAATGGACCTCCGCCGCCGCGACCTGCTCACCCTCGCCCTCGGTTCGCTCGCGGTGGCGGCGCTGCCGCGGTGGGCATCCTCCGCCGAATCGCCCACCGGCCCGTCGCTGCCAGTGCCGACCATCGACTTCCGCCGCAGCCTGGTGCTGATCGAGCTGCGCGGCGGCAACGACGGTCTGAACACGGTGATCCCCTTCGCCGATGCGGCCTACGCCCGCGCCCGACCGACCATCGCCATCCCGCCCGAACGAGTGCTGCGTCTCGATCGCGAGCTCGGCCTGCACCCGGCGTTCGCGCCGCTGCTGCCGGCGTGGAAGGAGCGCGAGCTGGGCGTGGTGCTCGGCGTCGGCTACCCGCAACCCAACCGCTCGCATTTCCGCGGCATCGACATCTGGAACAGTGGTTCGGCCGCAGGTGAACAGGCGATCGACGGCTGGTTGGCGCGCCTGCTGCATGGCGTCACCACCCGGGCGTACGCCGATCTGCTCGCCGACGCCGTGATCTTCGGTTACGGCGCCACCGTCGCCCATGGCGGCTTCGGCCCGCTCTCGGGTCAGGCTTTGCGCACCCTGGTGATGGATTCGCCGGCCGAATATATCGCGCGCGCCAAGGGCGCGGCAGCACCCGCCGATGCCGCCACGGCGGGATCCGCGCTCGACCACGTGCTTGGCGTGCAACGCGACATCGCCAGCACGGTCGAGCGGTTGTCAGCGGTCGAACAGGAACCAGCGCGCTTCACCACCGAGTTCCCCAAGACCAATCTCGGCCGGCAACTCGGCATGACCGCCAAGCTGATCGCCGCCGAGGCCGGCGTGCCGGTGTGGAAACTGACCATCGATGGCTTCGACACCCACGCTGATCAGTCCAAGCGGCACGCAGAACTGCTCGGCGAACTCGTCGGCGCCCTCGCCGCCTTCCGCGCCGCGCTGATCGAAGCCAAGATGTGGGATCGCGTCGCGGTGATGACCTACAGCGAGTTCGGCCGCCGGGTCGATGAGAACGCCAGCAAGGGGACCGACCACGGCACGGCCGCGCCGCACTTGATGCTGGGCGGCAAGGTCACCGGTGGCTGGCACGGCAAGCAGCCCGACCTCAAGCGGCTCGACGATGGCGATCTGGTGCACACCACCGACTTCCGCGCGATCTACCGCTCGATCGCCCAGGACTGGTGGGGCTACCGCGGCGAATTTCTCTCGGACAAGGCGATCAAGCCGTTGCCGGGGCTGTTCCGGACCTGAACTGTCGAAGAACGGTATTCTGGGCGCGGCTTTTACTATGGCGTGGACGGTGCGTGCGGCTGGCAGCCTCGAATACATCAATCGCCAGTGGAAGGAGTACACCGGCATGTCGTCCGAGGAGATGGGCGACTGGAAATGGATGCGGGTCATCCACCCTGACGATAGCCCGGCATTCATGGACAAGTGGCATGGCGCCATGCGCTCGGGATAGGACTTCGAGGAGGAGTTTCGCATCCGCCACCACGATGGCTTCTATCGTTGGCACAGCCTCACGGATTGGCCCGGACGGGAAGCCGATGGCACTATCATCCGCTGGTTCGGCACCGCGACCGATGTCGATGAGCAACGACAGCTGGCAGACAAGCTTCGGGCCGTCAATCAGGAATTGGCCCAGTTCGCCTCGATGACGGCGCACGATCTGCAGGAACTCCAGCGCATGGTCGTTTCCTTCGTCTCATTGCTGCAGCGGAAGTACGCCGCCCAACTCGATGAGCGGGCACGGGATTTCATCGCCCAGTCCGTCAATGGCACCGAGCGCATGCGGCCCGCTCATCAGCGAACTGCTGGAATATTCGCGGGTCGGTCGCCAAGCTGCGGGTCGACCTTCCGGTTCTCGATTCCGGATTCACCGCAGGCGTAGCAGCGGTCACCGTCTGCCCAGGGGTGATTACTGCATCACCGCCGCGACCGCCGGATCCCGCTCCAGGTCGCTCGCCGGCAGCTGCACCAGCGCCAGCACCTTGTCGACGATGGCGTCGGGCGAGAGGCCCTGGGCTTCGGCTTCGTAGCTGGGTTGGATGCGGTGGCGCATGACCGGCTTGGCGACGCGACGGATGTCGTCGAGCGTGACATAGCCGCGACCCTGCAGCGTCGCGCGGGCCTTGGCGCAGAGCATGAGCGCCTGGCCAGCGCGTGGCCCGGCGCCCCAGCGCAGCAGGGGGGCGAGGTCGGCGTGGCCGCCTTCGCTAACTGGGCGCGTGCTGCGCACCAAGGCCAGGGCATAGCGCACCACGCCTTCGGCGGCCGGCGTATCGCGCACCAGGCGCTGCAGGGCCAGCAGCTGCGCCGCGTCCATCACCTGATCGGGCTGTTCGTCGCGGTTGCTGGTGGTGCGCAGGATGACTTCCAGCTCTTCGGCCTCGCTCGGGTAGCCGACCGAGATCTTGAGCAGGAAACGGTCGAGTTGGGCCTCGGGCAGGGGGTAGGTGCCTTCCTGCTCGATCGGGTTCTGGGTGGCGAGCACGAAGAACGGCGCTGGCAGCTTGCGACGTTGGCCGCCAGCGCTGACCTGGCGTTCTTGCATGGCTTCGAGCAGCGCGGCCTGGGTCTTGGGCGGGGTGCGGTTGATCTCGTCGGCGAGTACCACCGAGGCGAACACCGGTCCGGGCAGGAAGACGAACTCACGCGCGCCGGTCGACTTGTCCTCGCGGATGACCTCGGTGCCGGTGATATCCGAGGGCATCAGGTCGGGCGTGAACTGGATGCGGCTGAACGACAGGCGCGTGGTCGCGGCGAGGGTGCTGATGAGCAGCGTCTTGGCCAGTCCGGGAACGCCTTCGAGCAGGGCGTGACCGTTGGCGGCGAGGGCGATGAGGATCTCCTCGATCACCAGGTGCTGGCCGACGATGACCTTGGCCAGTTCGGTACGCAGGGTGTTGGCGGCTGCGGCGGCTTCTTCGCGGGTGGGTCCACTCATGCGTGCTCCTGGTCGGCGTTGCGCTGCAGGATGGATTCACGGGCTGGCGAGACAAGGAGATGGGCACCACCTATCAGTGACACGCGCGGTCGTCGTCCTGCATCGGCTCCCCTTGCGACCACGCCCGTGGGATCAGCATGCACCCAGGAGGCCGTCCATGGTCCGATTCATCCTGCCCGTCGCCGCCGTCCTCGTCTTCGCCGGCTGCGGCGGACAACGCGACGAAGCCGCGCCGTCGGCGTCCAACCAGCCGGAGTCGTCTGTGCCGGTGGCCAAGGCCGAACCTGCGCCGGTCAAGCCGAGCAAGCGCAAGTCGGGGACTGTCGCGCCGGCCCCACTCCCCACCGGCCAGCCAGCCGCCCCCGAACTGCCCGCCGTGGTCGACCTCTCGACCACCCCCGAGATGCTGTCGGCGCACGCGCTGATCGTCGCTCGCGAGCAGGTTCAGGCCGGCCTTTCCGGCCAGGCCGACGTCGCCCAGCGCCATGGTTTCATCCTCGCCACCTGGCAGCCCCAGTACCAGGCCCGCCTGTCCAACTTGGCGGCGATCCGCGATGCCCGTGAAGTGCGCGTGAAGCGCGAACTGGTCACCGCCAAGCGCGTGGCCGAGCACGAGCAGCGGGTCGATGCGGTCACCGCCGAGTACGAGCCGCAGATCCGCGCCGAGCGCGCCAAGACCGCGCCGATCCTCGACGACTGAATACCGCACTCGCCTAGGAGTCTGTCGGCCTCTCCGGCAGCTGCCCGCAGCCGTGTCGCCCATCTGATCAGATCTGATCCGCGCGCGATCCTTCAGGGAATGCGCCCTCTGGCGTTGCACCGGCAGGTAGGAATGCATCCTGGGCGCGTGGCCCGGTGGGCCACGGAGACCGCGCGATGGACATCCCCCGCTTCCTGCAGGATCTGCGCAATCGGCTCCGCCGCGTGCTGCTGCTGGAAGGCGGCGCACGCGTGGTCTCGCTAGCGGTTGCGGTTATCGCCGCGGTGGTCGCCGCCGACTATGTCTTCCGTCTGCCCGGCGCTCTGCGCCTGGGCGGACTGCTGCTGCTGATCGCGACGGTGGTGGTGGTCGCGGTGCGCCGCCTGCACCGTCCGCTGTCGCGGCCGATGGACGATCGCACCCTGGCCACCCTCGCCGAACGCCGCATCCCCGGTCTCGATGGCCGGCTGTTGTCTGGCATCGAGGGTCTGCCGCTGACCGAGGGCGATCGCGGTGCGCTCGCCGGCACCAG
>Ga0163148_10003569_pt1 | contig 17020 bp, 16 predicted proteins | sample OliLakLV19MP7P2_FD_148606 | JGI IMG/M metagenome (GOLD analysis project Ga0163148, IMG submission 148606) | Freshwater microbial mat bacterial communities from Lake Vanda, McMurdo Dry Valleys, Antarctica- Oligotrophic Lake LV.19.MP7.P2 | ecosystem: Environmental > Aquatic > Freshwater > Lake >...
AGTATAAGAAAGCCCATAACCAAATTCATAAGCTGGCTTTACATTGAAAGTATTAAAATAGCGATAACCTACATAAATACCTTCTTCATAGGTTACCTCAGCAGGATATTGTTTCATGCCAAACATACCGCTGAACGCCTGTTCACGAAATTCTTTACCCGGGAAATTTTTTGCAGAAGCTTCATCGGTATACCTGACTGGAAATGTTGTTGCTAATTTACCGGAAGGATTTACTTTACCACTCAACACATCTGCTACCGCATTACCGGCTTCCATGCCTGGCTGCCATGCCAGTAAAACTGCATCCGCCTGGTGGCTCCAGCTAGCCACTTCAATTACGCCGCCAACATTCAGTACCACCACTACTTTTTTATTGGCTGCATGAAAAGCATCACTCACATTTTTTATTAGTACTTTTTCAGAATCTGATAAATTAAAATCATTGTCTATTTTTCTGTCAGCGTTTTCGCCGGCATTTCTTCCGATTGTAATCAGTGCAATATCAGCTGCTGCTGCTTTTTTTATAAATAGGTCTTGATCAATTGTTAATTCTGCAGCCCTTGGAGTTGGATTCATAAATTCCTGGAACATACTTTTTTTAGGGTTTTTGGCTTTTTCCTCAGCAATGTAATTAGTGTACAGGGTTCTTAGTTCTGTCTCCACCTGGTATCCTGCAGCTTCCAACCCCTGCACCAATGAAATAGTGTAGGCTTCATTTACATCACCACTTCCTGTACCGCCGGAAATAAAATCATAAGTAGTATTTCCAAATGTTGCAATAGTTTGTATCTTTTTAGTCATAGGCAATGCGTTGCCTATGTTTTTAAGCAATACCATACCATTGGATGCTGCAATTCGGGCCAGTGAGGCATGTTCTTTTAAATCAGGCTTATTGGTAAAGACATATTTTTTAAATGCCGGGGTCTTTAATGCATAATTCACAAATCGTTCTGCATTTTCGTCTATTACTTTAATATCCAGGGTGCCGTTTTTTATTGCATCCAGTATGGCTTTGGTTTGGTTTGGCATGCCAGGCATAATTAAATCATTGCCTGCTTTCATTTGTGCAACCGGATCTTTACCGCCAAACCAGTCAGTCATCACAAGGCCTTTAAAGCCCCATTCTTTTCTTAAAATGGTAGTAAGCAAGTCATATTCTTCCGAAGTATAAGTGCCGTTCAATTTATTGTAAGAGCTCATCACCGTCCATGGTTTGGATTCCTTTATCGCAATTTGAAAGCCCCTTAAATAGATTTCTCTCATGGTTCTTTCACTAACAATTGTATTGACTGTATACCGGTTGGTTTCCTGGTTGTTAAGTGCAAAATGCTTTGTAGAAGCACCTACACCGTTGGATTGTATCCCATTTACCATGGCAGCGGCCATTTTTCCTGATACCAGTGGATCTTCTGAATAATATTCAAAATTTCTTCCACCCAACGGGTTTCGGTGAATATTCATTCCGGGACTTAATAACACATCAACCCCATATTCTTTTACTTCATTGCCCATTGACTGTCCAACTTTTTCAACCAGTTTTGTATCCCAGGTTGATGCAAGCAGTGTGGCAACCGGCCATGCTGTAGCGTAATAGGTGTTCTTGTCATCTTTACGTTTGGGTTCAATACGAAGACCTGCGGGGCCGTCGGCCACTACGGTTAGCGGAATTCCCAGGCGATCAACAGGATTGGTTGTGCCGGCAGCACCTTCCACTTTTTCCATTGTTTGACCAACCCCGGGTACGGTATTGGTTTGTGTTACGCCAGGTATTTTCATACCCCTTCCTACCAATAGACTTACTTTTTCTTCGGTGGTCATTTTGCCCACCAATTCTTTGGCTTTAGTTGGTATTACACTTTGTGCAAAGCCAAAGCTTGTAAAGAAAAGCAGTAAGCTGCCAGTTATTATTTTTTTCATGTGGACAAGTTTATTTATTTTCATTGCGTTATTGTGACATAATGATAAATCATTTTTTGAAACCGGCAATATTTATTTTAATAGTTAAGAAGTAAACCTAATTTTATCCAATGAGTTTTGATACGGAGATTAAAAAACATTTTATTGATGGGCATCAAATATATCTGAGACATTTATCAGTGGATTGCGTGATTTTCGGCTTTCATCAAAATATTTTAAAGGTTTTACTGCTTCAGGCCAAGTATGCAGGTATATGGTCTTTGCCCGGCGGATTTATCCTGAAGGATGAACATATGGATGAAGCAGCCAAACGTATTTTGAAAAACCGCACCGGTCTTGATAATATTTATATGCAGCAGTTTCATGTTTTTAGCCAGCCTTCCCGTTCTACTAAAGAAACAAATCAGCAATTTTTAAAGAATGTGGGAATTGAAATTGAAGAAAGCTGGATGTTTGAACGATTTGTTACAGTCGGCTACTCTGCACTTGTAGATTTTAGTGAAGTAAAGCAAATGGGAGATGTTTATTCTAATGCTTGTGAATGGCAAGATATTAATGGCCTGCCGGAGATGATTCTCGATCACAGGGAGATATTGGATAAAGCTTTGCAACAGCTACAAACAAATCTTAACTATCATCCTATCGGGTACAATCTGTTACCTGAAAAATTTACCATGCCTGAATTGCAAAAACTTTATGAAACCATTTTAAACAGGAAATTAGACAGGCGGAATTTTCAACGAAAAATTGAGGCCACAAAAGTTTTGAAAAAGCTAAATGAAATTAAAAAAGGAGTGGCGCACAAAGCACCCAATTATTATAAGTTTGATTTGAAAAATTATAAAAAGGCTTTGAAAGGCGGGATGGGGTTTGAATTATAATGGCTCCATCGCTGGGTCTTCTTTTTTACCTGTGGATATTTAATGAAATTATTTTAGATGAAACGAAAAAAATTTCTCTCTGCAATTTTTCCTGCTGCTTTTGCACTCCATCCAAACCAGTTATTTTACCAAGATGAGATTAAACAGGACGAGGCAGTTATTGCCATCAAACCAGCCTATCTAAAAAAGGGAGACACCATCGGCATTAGCTGCCCTGCCGGATTTATCACTACAGATGATATTCAACCTGCTATTTTGAAAATAAAGGAATGGGGGTTCGATGTAAAAATTGGTGATACCGTAGGGAAAAAGGATTTTACTTTTGGTGGTACAGATGCGGAACGGCTTGCAGATTTTCAGGCGATGCTGGATGATAAAAATATCAAAGCGATTTTATGTGCAAGAGGTGGATATGGTGCCATTCGTATTATTGATAAAATCGACTTCACCAAATTTGTCGCTCATCCAAAATGGGTCATTGGCTTTAGCGATATTACCGTATTGCACAGCCACATTAATCACAACTTTGGTATTGCTACCATTCATTCAAAAATGTGTAATAGTTTTCCGGCAGAATGGGCGCTTGCAGAACCCATACAGGTTGAAACAATTGAAAGTATCCGCCAATGCCTTACCGGTGAAAAAATGGGCTACCAAATTGTACCTAACATCCATAACAGAAACGGCAAGGCTGCCGGTGCATTGGTTGGAGGAAATTTAAAAACTATTGAGTCATTGGCTGGTAGCAAAAGCGATTTAGTAACCAGGAATAAAATATTGTTTGTAGAAGATACCGGCGAGTATTTATACAGCATCGACCGGATGTTCTGGAACCTGAAACGAACTGGTAAACTGGATCAGCTGGCTGCATTGATTATTGGGGGATTTAAAATAAAAAAAGAAGAAACAGCAGCAGAAGCATTTGGCAAAACGCTGGAAGAAATTGTGCTGGAAAAAGTAGCGGAATTTAAATATCCCATATGTTTTGATTTTCCTGTGGGGCATCAAAAAAATAATTTTGCATTGAAGTGTAGGATGAGGTACCAACTTTCAATCACGCCCTCATCGTGCAGTTTAATGGAGTTATAGCAGCTATTCCTTTTGTCGTCAGCATATTTTTATTTAAATTTGGTTTGAAATTAATTATATGGTTGTAGAAAAATTAGGCAAAGAAAAAATTACGGTTTCCTTTTCCGGTGCTGTTGGCAAAACAGGATTAAACAGGATTAAAAAGTATATTGAAATCATAGAAGCAAGTGATATACCTGTGAAAAAAGTTCCTCAAAAAGTGATCAATAAACTTTCAAGAGAAATTAACCAGCAAGTTTGGGACAGGATTAAAAAAGAGAAAAATCTTTGATCACCGTTATCGTTGATACTAACATTCTCATCAGCGCATGCCTGAACGAAGAAAGTGACATCTTTAAAATATTAAATGATCTATCTGAAATCATTGATTTTATAATTCCGGATTATGCGCTTGATGAAATTGAAAAACATAAATTATCTATTTGCGAAAGTACCCGACGAGATGTAAATGTTTTCGATCAACTCCTTACTCAATGCTGTAAAAATGCAACTATTATTCCTGTATCAGCAATTCCAACATCCACATTTGAACTTGCAGCCAACCTAACCCAAAAAACTGACCTCAATGACGCTCCATTTGTAGCAGTATCGCTTGCTTATAATGCTCTTATCTGGACAGGAGATATTAAATTAAACAGGGGGTTAAAAAGAATTGGGTTTAATTATATTATTTCAACAAAAGAACTAAAAGATATCATCAAAGGATTATGATTAAAATACCCCCCTATCTCAAAAAAGGCGATACTATCGGCATTACCTGTCCGGCCGGTTACATGGCTGCAGCAAAAGCACAAGCCTGTATTGAAACCCTGCAACAGTGGGGCTTACAGGTATTGGTTGGTAAAACGCTTGGCAGTAATTCTGTCAATTATTTTTCCGGAACGGATGAAGAACGGTTGAATGAGTTACAGGCCATGCTGGATGATAAAAGTGTCAACGCTATCCTCTGTGGCCGCGGAGGCTATGGTGTGGGAAGAATTATTGACCAGTTGGATTTCAGGTTGTTTAAAAAAAATCCTAAATGGATTATCGGCTTTAGCGATATCACCGTATTGCATACACATATTTACAGCAACTGTAAAATTGCCACTTTGCATGCACCAATGGCGGCAGCTTTTAATGAAGGTGGTAGCACAAATGAATACCTACTGTCTTTGAAGAAAGCTTTGTTTGGGAAGATGGCCAGCTATAAAACCGCAGCGCATGCATTCAATCAACAAGGAGAAGCAACGGGCGAATTGGTAGGCGGTAACCTTACCTTACTGGCAAACCTGGTAGGCACAAAATCTGACATCAACACCAACAAAAAAATTCTTTTTATTGAAGATGTTGGAGAATACATTTACGGTGTAGACAGGCTGCTTTACCAACTTAAGCGAAGCGGTAAGCTTGATCATCTGGCTGCATTAATTATTGGTGGATTTACCGACTCAAAAGATACAGACCGACCCTTTGGTAAAACAGTTTATGAAGTAATCAATGATTTGGTTAAGGACTATGATTATCCTATTTGCTTTGATTTTCCGGTAAGCCATAATAAAGAAAATTATGCGTTAAAAGTGGGAGTTGTACATAAATTAAAAATTACGGCAAGGAGGGTGTCACTGTCTGAACTCTAGCAATGAATCCAGTACCTGGTGATAAAGCGGAAAATCATTCAAATCATTGTGGGAGGCTTTTTCAATCGTTACAAAACGATCCGTTGGTTTTAATACTGCTTTTAATTTTGCCGCACAACTGTACCTGATAATACCATCCGAAGTACCATGGAAAATTGTAATGGGGCGTTTTATATCCTGCAAATATTCATTCACCGGAAATTTATAATTGGCCATCCTGCTGTTGGGATAAATGGGTGCGTAGCAATCATACAAAGCAGGCATACTGTAATAGGGCGTTTCTAAAATAAGTTGCCTGCAATCCACTACAGAAGCCAGTTGAGCTGCAATGCCCGTACCCAGCGATTTACCGTAAATTACAATGCTATCTGCTGCAAATTTCGTGTTGGCTAATTTATAGATCTGGCCAGCTTGCTGATATAAAACTGTTTCATTTCTTTTACCAACACTTTTGCCATATCCCGGGTAATCTTCTATCCACACTTCATAACCATGCTGTGTAAAGTTGGACATAAATTTTGCAAAGCGGTTAACATTTTGCCTGTTGCCGTGAAAGTATAATACAATCCCTTTTCTCACAGAATCTTTTGGAAAAAATTTTACAAGGTTGATGGTATCAGTAGTATTAAAAGGCAAATCAACTTCCTCAAAAGGCATATCAAATTTGTAAGGAATATTTCTTGCAATTACCGTTGGATGAAATAAAAAATAATCCTGCAAATAAAATAATGCAATGCCAATTGTTGCATATAGCAATACAATTACCTTAATCCAACGAAATAATATTTTCTTTCTTTTAATATTCATCTTACTACATTAATTCAAGGAAACTTGTCTTGTTCGCCCTTCGGGGACTAGGGGGCTAAAATGTCTCTTATAAAATTATGATACTCCGGAAAAAAGGGAAGGTTATTATGCCCGCCACCATGTATGCGAATCAACGTAATTTTTCTTGGACTGAGTGCCTGTAATTTTTCACTGTTCTTAATCGGAATCAGCCAGTCTTTTGTGCCATGAATGATATAAGTGTGGCAATTAACTTTTGGTAACCATTTATCGGTACGGATATGAAAACGCAATACCCACCGTATAGGCAGGAAGGGTAAAAACCGTTCAACTGTTTTGATAAAGCTATAGTAAGGTGCATCTAAAATTAAATACCGGGGCTTGTTATCGCAGGCAATTTTTGCAGCAAAGCCGCTGCCAAGGCTGCGTCCGTAAACCAGTATGTGGTTTTCGTGGTATGTTGTAGCAAGTGTGTCGTACACAAACTGCATATCGCTTAGCATATCTTTTTCGCTGCGTTTGCCGGTGCTTTTTCCAAAGCCCCGGTAATCTACCAACACCACATCATAATTATACCGGTAAAAATCTTTGGCATATTTGGCCCAGCCTTTTATACTTCGGCTGTTGCCATGAAAATACAATACAAGGCCCTGTGGTTCTTTTACATGAAAGTGTAGTCCGTTAATGCGTACGCCTTCTTCCACATCAAAAAATAACTCCCGGAATGGAACATCGTATTGGTATATAAAATCCTGTTTCAGTTTTTCCGGTTTAAAAATAAACCGCTCCTGAAACAGATAAGCAAGCGCCAGCACTACCACATAACCAATAACGATATATATAATTGTTGAAGACAAAAAGATTGTTTACAGTTGATAATTTACAGTTGAAATATACAACTAAAAATAAGGTGCGCTTATTTATGCAGTTTTTATTTTGTAAAAATCATTCGGGTGTTTGTTTCTTTGTAAAAATTATAACCTGTTATTTTCATGAGCCAGCTATTTACGTTTCAGCAATTACATTCATTTGCCATCAATATTTTTTTGCAGATGGGGAGTACAAATGAAAACGCAGCCACTGCTGCCAAAGCCTTGCTCTCAGCCGATTTAAGAGGTGTAGATAGTCATGGTATTGCAAGGCTTGGAGGTTATGTGCGCTTGTGGAAAGCAGATCGTGTTAATGCCAATCCGGTAATTTCCATAGTTCATGAAACACCCTCAACTGCGGTGGTAGATGGCGATAAAGGGCTGGGATTGGGAGTTGGTCCGGCTGCAATGCAGGTAGCCATCAACAAAGCCCGGCAGGTTGGTACTGGTTGGGTAAGTGTAAAAAATAGTAACCATTTTGGCATTGCAGGTTATCATGCCATGCTGGCTTTACCGCATGATATGATTGGTATTGCCATGACCAATGCTTCTGCAACTGTAGCACCCACTTATTCCAAAGAAAAATTACTGGGCACAAATCCTATTGCCGTAGCAATACCCGCCGGTAAAGAGCAACCCTTTGTAGCAGACTTTGCCACTACAACTGCAGCCAATGGAAAGCTGGAAATGCTACAGCGAAAAAATGAAGATGCTCCCGGTGGCTGGGTTCAAACTAAAGATGGAACTCCATCTACTGATGCCAATGAATTAAAAATTGGCGGGGCATTGTTGCCGCTTGGTGGTGATAAAGAACACGGAAGTCATAAAGGCTATATGCTGGGTTCGATAGTGGATGTATTTTCAGGCATTTTAAGTGGTGCCAATTTTGGTCCCTGGGTGCCACCTTTCCCCGCTTACCTGCCCATGCCATTAAATTTACCGGGCCAGGGAATTGGCCATTTTTTTGGTGCTATGCGGATAGATGCTTTTAGAACCACTGAAGCCTTTAAAGCTGATATGGATCAATGGATTCACCGGTTTAAAACTGCCACACCTGTTGATGGTTTCAACAGCGTAATTATCCCCGGTGAGCCTGAAAGACAAATGGAAAAAGAGCGAATGGAAAATGGAATTGAATTAATGGATTCCGTAGTGGATGATCTTACAAAATTGGGTGTTGAATTTAATATTGAATTATAGAGCGCATGAATGATGGAGGAGGTTTCTGTAATCGTTTTATTGTTCATGAATTACTGCTTGGGGCTTCACCGTGATTACCGCTTCAATCCGCCAGCCCTTAAGCTGATTATCATTTTTCAACATTTGAATAAATCAATCTGTTTTGGTTGTGTTTTTGCTATAGAGTAAATTTGAATAGTGGTATTAAAAACGTTACCTGCATCCTTATTCGCAACCTGGCTAACATCAACAGATAGACCTTAACATGAAACTAACAAAACTTTTTACTGATTTTTTTAACAGCGAAAAATCAGGGGGACTTATTTTAGTGTTTGTGGCTTTTCTTTCACTTGCACTTGCCAACTCACCTTTGCAGATAAGCTACTTAAATTTTTGGAAGATAGATTTTGCCGGACACAGCATTGTTCATTGGATTAATGACGGTCTCATGTCCATTTTTTTTCTTCTTATTGGGTTAGAGTTAGAAAGGGAAATTTATAATGGTGAACTATCGGAAATAAAGAGTGCTGCTCTGCCAATATTTGGAGCATTAGGTGGTATGGTTGTTCCTGCCGGACTTTTTTTATTACTCAACTTTGGTACGGATACACAATCAGGTGCAGGAATTCCAATGGCAACTGACATAGCTTTTGCGATTGGTATTTTGTCTTTGTTAGGCAGTCGTGTACCAACATCACTAAAAGTATTTCTAACTGCTTTGGCTATCATTGACGACTTAGGAGCAATTATTATCATTGCCATCTTTTATACTACTTCATTATCATTTACAAATTTGTTTATTGCGTTAGCAATATTTGGTATGCTGCTTGTACTAAACCGACTAAAAGTTCACATCCTGATCCCTTATTTATTGGGTGGAGTAGCCATGTGGTATTTTATGTTACATTCAGGGGTTCATGCTACCATCGCCGGAGTTTTATTAGCCTTTGCCGTTCCTTTTGGAGATGGCGGCGAAAAGTCACCTTCTTATATTCTTCAACACTTTTTACATAAACCAGTTGCTTTTTTTATTTTGCCATTATTCGCTATGGCAAATACATGCATTGCAATTGGTAACAATTGGCAAGATGGATTAGGACAATCAAACAGCTTAGGAATTATTACCGGACTTGTAATTGGAAAACCTTTAGGAGTTTGGCTCTTTTCATTTATTGGAACAGGTTTAGGACTTTGCGTAATGCCTACAGACTTGAAATGGAAAAATATAATAGGAGCAGGTTTTTTAGGCGGTATCGGTTTTACTATGTCAATCTTTATTACGCTCCTTGCTTTTGATGACGCCGTAGTTATTAACAATTCAAAAATTGCTATTATTTTAGCTTCAATTATTGCAGGCATCATTGGTTTCTTGTGCCTCAAACTCACACTTAAAAAACCAGTTGATCCAGATAAAGGCATTTGATGGTAAAATGATATCCGGTAGTTGGCAATTGGTTAGGTATTTTAAGTGCGTGCATTACCTGAATGATTAAAGGGTGCGTCCACTTATTGCAGCCGTACAATGCGTCGGGGTTTCGCTGCCGGCATCTTTTAAATTAAAGATTATTTAGGCGAAAACCCCGCCGGGACAAAAAGGAAATGGGTGACTACAAACAAGCTGTTAAATATTATAACAAAGTTCTCCAGTTAGAGCCTGATGAGCCTTTAGGATATAGCAATAGAAGTTTTAATAAATTTAAATCAGGTGATTTCGTAGGAGCTCTTAGCGACATAAAAAAATCGATTCAAATTTACCCAGATAATTCGTATGCATATAGAATAAGGGCATTAATTTATATACAGGAAAACAAAAATTGAATTTGCGTGTAAAGACTTAAAAAAATCAATCAATTTAGGTTTTTACAACAATGTATGGAAATGAAGTTATTGAACTTCAAAACAAGCATTGTTCAAAATAGAACTTCAGCTAACAAAAGCCTTGCTGCAAGCAGGGCGGGATTTTGAAACAATCGCCTACAGCTCCCCATAAACATCGCCTACAGTTTACAAAAACCTATTTGGCTTTTTGTTGTTATCTTCAACAAAATTCGATTGTTCGGCATTTGTTCAGGATAGGATTTTCAATAAATTTTCCACCTGCAACAATCCACAATCGTTGGTGGCAAGCATACGCAAGCACAGCATTTACGAAACAATAATTTTTTAAAGAAAACAGATGAATTTATATCTTGGCCTTACATTTTTAATTTGCTTATCAGCAGCGTTTGCGTATGTGAATCAACGGTTATTTAAACTGCCATTTGTAATTGGCCTTTTCGTTTTATCGTCCATACTTTCCTTATTTGTAATCAGTTCAAGACTTTGGTTGAACTTACCGGTAGACGAGATTGAAGCCTATATCGAACATGCAAACATCGACAAAATTGTAATCGATATTTTATTGGGATTTTTACTTTTTGCCGGGGCATTACATACTAATTGGGACAACCTGAAAAAACAAATAAGACCAATTGCAATATTTGCATTAGGCGGTGTTTTACTTTCAACGATTATTATTGCAGGTTTGTTTTATGGACTTACGCAAGTCTTCAATTTGCATATTGACTTTATATATTGCCTCATTTTTGGGGCATTAATATCACCAACAGACCCAATTGCAGTTTTGGGGATTTTGACAAAAGCGAATGTTCCAAAAAATACAGAATACACCATTGTGGGTGAAAGTTTGTTTAATGACGGAGTTGGGGTGGTGGTATTTATTGCATTGACAGACTCTTTAAAAACGGGGACTTTCAGTTTTTCGCATTTTGAATTTTTATTTTTTCAGGAGGCCATTGGTGGAATAGTAATGGGTCTTATTTTTGGCTACGTATTGTATTTGCTTTTAAAATCTATCGACCACTATCAAACAGAAATTTTGTTGACACTCGCTTTTGTTATGGCAGGTTATACGTTTTGTAATTTCATCCATATTTCCGGAGCATTGTCGATGGTGGTAATGGGCTTAATAGTTGGTAACTTTAGACAAGACATTGCAATGAGCGACACAACACAGGAATTTGTTCAAAAATTCTGGGAATTAGTGGACGTGATTTTAAATTCGGTTTTATTTATTTTAATTGCTTTTGTGCTCATTGTAATTGACTTTGAAACAAAATATATTTTAGTAGGGCTTTTTTCAGTTTTAATAGTATTGGTATCAAGGTTTATCATTGTTTTTCTGCCCCATTTAACATTTCCTAAACTGCTGAAACTAACAAACAAAGAAGCAAAAATAATTAGTTGGGGTGGTTTGCGTGGCGGACTTTCATTGGCATTGGTTTTATCCTTACCACAAAGTGAAACAAAAAATTTACTTTTAATTGCCACCTATTTTTGTGTTTTATTTAGTATAATAATACAAGGACTCACCATTGAAAAACTTGCAAAGTAAACACAGAAAAATGTCTGTCGCCAAAATCGGTTTGGCAACTTGAAGGGCGATGTTCCATGGTATATGGAAGCCCCCATCATTATACCTGGTGTTCAAGGGGGTGCGATATTCACTTCAAATCACAATGCAGCTACTGGCGAAACTCCAACGTTTAAAGCAGCCACCACCATTATACACCCACAGCATTATTTTTATAACTATTTGCAATGCTAATAAAGCTAAAACACAGCATTGAATCAATTTAGGAAATACAATTGGTGAGTTACTTTAAGCCCATTCATTACCTGGATGTTTAAAGGGTTAGTACATTTAGTGCAGCCTTACAATACGTCGGGGTTTCGCTGCTGGCATCTTTTAAATTAAAGATTATTGATTTGAAAACTCCGCCAGGACAGATGCTATTGATTAGATTTGAATTGTGGTGATACAAACGTTTTGTACAACCCTAAAAAAGACAGCCGTTCAATTATGACAAGACTTTATCATATCGGATTTGGTGCTATGCTCTTTACTGCTATGATAAGCTGTAATGGGCAGACAAGTAACAACACTCAATCAGAAACTACTTTATCAACAAGTAAAAATGAGTTGGTGGGTGGTGGCTGTGACGGTTGTGAAATTATGTTTGTTGGTATGCCGGCAAATATTAAATCGGTGGATACCAGTGTTGGCTGGACGGAGAAAGGGCAAAGACTTTTAGTAACCGGTACAGTTTTTAAACTTGACGGCAAAACACCTGCACCAAACGTTATCATTTATTATTGGCAAACTGACAACAGCGGATATTATTCCCCAAAAAACGCAATGGATGAAAAAGCTAAACGGCACGGACATATCCGAGGTTGGGTAAAGACTGATGAAAATGGCAAATACTCAATTTATACTATCAGACCTGCACCCTATCCCAGCGAGCATATTCCTGCACACATTCATACTTCAATTAAAGAGCCAAACATTAACAACGAATATTACATTGACGAGTTTGTGTTTGACGATGATATACTTTTATCAGGCACAAAAAGAAGAGCGCTTGAAAACCGTGGGGGTAGTGGAATTTTAAGAGTATTAATTTCAGGCAACTTACAGATTGCGGAACACAATATCATTGCAGGCTTAAACATTCCAAACTATCCCGACACAGTAAAACTAGAAAAGCAATCACGACTTCAAATAGGAGAAGACAACCCCTCCTTCACTCCTTTTCACGCCTTTGGACCAGACAAGGGAACAAGAACATGCCCGGTTTACAAATCTGGCCGATACCACGGAATTTTATTTTTTGTTGGCAACAATCCAGACTGGAACGACATAAAAATGTGGCTTACTTTTCTGGAACAGCAAAGTACAAATAGAAGTAATTATTTGAAAGCTTATTTTGTTTACGGCAATGAAAAAGACTACAGCAAGAAAGTAAGAGAAAAGGAGTTAGAAAAAATTGGGGCAGCATTAAATTTAAAAAATATCGCTCTCACTTTTGTTCCCTCAATGACAGATGCAGAAACTGAAGTGAACCTAAATAAAATCAATCCGACAGTTGAAAATACTTTTGTCATTTTTAGGCACAGGGCAATCATTGAAAAATATATCAACTTAAAAGCATCAACAGAAAATTTTAAATTAATTTCAACCATGTTGGATAGAACAAAAGGCGACTATTTCAATTTATCAGAGCCAGCACACAACTAATGAAATAGTTATGCACTAACAGTTTTATTTTCATTTTAATAATTTGGCTTTTTGTTGTTAATTTCAACATATCATTTTCACCCCGATAGCTATTGAGTCAACATTTATTCCGGGCAAAAAGACGAATAAATTCCACACAAGCAGCAACGTCCGGAGTTTACTTTTGAGCGTAAAACAACACCGTGTAAAATAACATGAACCCACTTTGGACACAAATTATTATTAAGACGACACTCAAACACAAGAATAAAAATTCGGGTGACAAAAACCGCTATTCCAACTTTGAACTTGCTAAAGGAATGCGGGAATTTAAAATCAATATTGTTGGACTCATAAAAGACTTTACTTTAATAACGCTTGGGATATTTTCAGCCGCATTTGGTTTCAAAGGATTTCTTCTTACCAATCACTTCATTGACGGTGGAGCTACCGGAATTTCGCTGCTGATTTCAAATCTGACATCCATACCGCTTTATCTTTTACTGATATGTGTGAATATTCCCTTTGTTATTCTCGCTTACTACATCATAGGTAAGCCTTTTGCAATTAAAACAATGTTGGCAATTTTAGGTCTTGCATTAGTTGTGGCAACTGTTACATTTCCTAACATAACAAATGACAATCTGCTCGTGGCAGTATTTGGAGGTTTTTTTCTTGGAGCAGGCATCGGATTATCAGTGAGAGGCGGCGCAGTGATTGACGGTACAGAGGTGTTAGCAATTTATTTAAGCCGCAAATTTGGAACAACAATCGGCGACATCATTATCATTATTAATGTTATAATATTTTCGGTAGCTGCTTATTTTCTTTCTGTTGAAATTGCGCTTTATTCAATAATTACTTATTTATCGGCTTCAAAAACGCTTGACTTTATTATAGAAGGAATAGAAGAGTATACCGGTGTTACTATCATATCTATTCATAGTCAAAAAATCAAGCAAATGATAATTGATAATTTAGGGCGTGGTGTTACAGTTTACAACGGCAAAAGTGGGTTTGGTTATTTAGGAGAAAGAAAAGATATTGAAATAGTTTATACCGTACTCACCAGGTTAGAAGTTAATCGCTTTAATAATGAACTTGAAAAAATTGACAGCAATGCTTTTGTTGTAATGAGCAGTATTAGGGATACTAAAGGAGGAATGATTAAGAAGCGACCATTAAAAAATTAGCTATATCGATCTACAGAAAAACGCCAGCAGTTCGCTGTTGTGCTTTATCAGGAGAATATAAGCATCGATGAATTTTTGCAAATTAGCTTGTAACATTTGTTTTATCGGCAGCAGCGGTTTTTGTGCAGCACAAGCAGTGAATCCGATAGCTATCGTCTCCCCGTCTTAATAAATACTCGAACGGCCGCCCGACGAGCACATGCAACCTTTTTTACAATTAAATTGTCATAAAACTAAAGACATGAAAACCCTCTATTTATTCTTAACCTTGTTTATTGCTACAAATTGCTTTAGCCAGACTGAAAGGAAATTTTCAACCTTCTTATCTTTTCAGGTGAATAAAACTCTTAACGACCGGACAATAACCAACAATACAGCCGGTTTTGGGTTTGGACTACAAACTCACATGAATACGAAGACCAGGATTAAACCAGCTTTAGAAATTAATGCTGACTTATTTGCGGGCACAAAGGAACTATATCTTACTGCTGGTGGTAAACCAATTGATGCAAAAAGTGAAGTTATAGGTATCTATGCCGGACCTATTTTTCAACTAACAGAAAGCATGTTTTTATCTGCAACAATTGGTACAAGTATTTTTAACAGCAAATCATATTTTGGGGTACGCCCTTCCATTATTCTTTATCCATCTAAGCGTAAAAAGTGGATAGCAAAAGTATCGTACACAGATATTTTTCAGCGAGACCATATCAGCAATGAAAGTTTTGGCTACCTGAGTTTTGCTCTTGCGCTCAAATTATTTTGAAAGAAATGCTGTTAACAAAACTTTGCAAAAGCAGTACAGTATTCAATGAATGCCAGCCCTGCGGCAAGCCCTGTTTGTAAGCGGTTATTGCCTTACATTCCCGCAACCAGCATTAGATTTTTTTGGCTAACGGTAAATTAAAAAAAGCGAAAATGAAGGTCTCTGTTTTAAAATCTAACTCATTCTTTTTTCACAATATAAAAAAAAACGTTAGTCGCAATGGCAACTTTCATATAGTACCTGGTAAGGAATCATTTTAGTAATCTCATCCGGTAAGCATTCATAGCTGTAACACCTAGTTTTTTTATTAGCCGGTAGTTTACAAATATTCCAACGGGAGCACCAATTACAGGTATTAATTGTGCCATCTTTGCCAGATCAATGTAATCCCTGTATTCTTGTTGAAAATTCCGCCAGTCAAATTGATCGATATTGTCGGGAAGGTTTTTAGACTGCTTATCCCAATCTACCATTTTAAGGTAAACATTTTTTCTATGTTCATCGCTGGAAAAAGCCAATTCAAAAACGTGGAGTATGTAAACTCTTTCCTTATAATCTTTAACATCAAAACCATACAGGGAGGCAATATCAAATAGTAATTTTAGCTTTATTCCTATTAAAATGGGAAAATCTGCAAGGCCAAGCAATATGCCTCCTGCTCCGGTTATACCTCCTTCAATAGCAGCGGTATTTTTGTAATTCTTTATGCGTTCCTGTATAGCAATTTCACGTAACTCAATACTTTTATTGGCCACTGGTTTTACAGTAGTGTAAGTAGAGCCAAAGAGCACTGCACGAAACATCTGCCTGATGGTGGTTGTTATGGCCGCATGAACTTTTTCAGGTATCCACGTATTAATTTTAGTTTGCATTTTCTTTGACAACCTGTTAAAAAATCCAGGTCTTTGAATCATTTTATTTTGCCAACTCAATAAAGTTGAAAATGCCTCACTTTCGTAGGTGTCCATATACTTTGTTTGATACGTCAAAGTTACACAACTCAAAATAGCAATAACCACCAACCTTGGTATTACTAATAAATTTGCTAACAATGTTATCCTCAGTAGTGATTTGTCTGATAATAACAAACCACAGGACAGAGTCTTAAGTCTATGGGAATTCAATCCGCCAGCCGTTGAGCTGATGATCATTTTTCAACACTTGCGTAAATCAATCTGTTTTGGTTGTATTTGCGCAAGCGATTAGATTTGAATAGCGGCAACACAATCGTTGGTGGCAAGCATATCGCAACACCCCACGAATTGTAAGTTTCAATTTGTCGACATTTGCTTTTCACCCCAACTTCTCATTTGACTAATAAACGGAATCAATTCTTTCCCTGTATCGGTAAGTGAATATTCAACTTTCGGTGGAACTTCTAAATAAACTTTTCTTGTAATTAGATCATCAGCTTCCAATTCTTTTAGCGTTTGAGTAAGCATTTTTGGTGTAATACCCACTACAGCCCTGTTTAATTCTCCGTATCTCAAAAAACCATCTCTTAATATCCATAAAATTCGCCCCTTATACTTTCCACCTATCCTTTGGAAGGCATAGTCAACTGCACAATGTGCCTTTTTAATTTTATTTTTCATTTATTTATAAATTTAAAATATTGATAATCAGCTATACTATATTTTTAGTAAGTAAGCTACTTTATTG